>Ga0307439_1000031_pt1 | contig 82540 bp, 72 predicted proteins | sample SalMarWE160490MG_FD_202142 | JGI IMG/M metagenome (GOLD analysis project Ga0307439, IMG submission 202142) | Salt marsh sediment microbial communities from the Plum Island Ecosystem LTER, Massachusetts, United States - WE1604-90 | ecosystem: Environmental > Aquatic > Marine > Intertidal zone >... | reverse complement strand
CAAGGGTAGCCGTCCTGGGGAGCGAAGTAGCCAAGACCTTTTTTGGTGAGATGGACCCTACTGGTCAGAGCTTGAGGATTGGTGGGCGTCAATTCCAGGTCAGCGGTGTACTGGAAAGCCGGGGGATGGGATTTGGATTTGAAGACATGAGGGTGTATATTCCTTTATCCACCTTCTATGCCACTCTGGCAACCTCACAGGTGGGCAGCCGTGGAAGCAACGTGAATCAGATCAGCGTCCAGGCGAAGACCAGCAGCGACTTGCAAGCTGCCGAGCAGGAGATCACCGATATCTTGAGGGTCCGCCATAGCCTCAGGGAGGGAGAAGACGATGACTTCAGAGTTTTCAACGTGGCGTCTGTGGCAGACCAGGTTACCCAGGTGCTGGGAATACTCCAGCTTGTACTTGCCGGCATAGCTGGTATATCCTTGCTTGTAGGCGGCATCGGGATTATGAATATCATGCTGGTTTCGGTGACCGAGCGTATCCGGGAAATCGGTCTGCGCAAGGCGGTAGGAGCCAAGCGTCGAGATATTTTAATTCAATTCCTCATTGAAGCTGCTACACTGGGACTCTGTGGCGGTGCTCTCGGGATAGGACTGGGGTGGATTATAGTTAAAATCATGTCTGTCATAGCGACAAATCTTGGTTTCTCCTTTACCGCTATGCTTTCCGGCGATGCTATTGTCCTGGCGGTAGGTGTAGCAATTTTTATCGGGCTTGTTTCTGGATTGTATCCGGCTATCCGGGCGGCACGACTCGACCCTATCGAGTCCTTGCGACATGAATAAACTATTTCTTTTGAATCAAGGATAAAAATTCACTACGAGTTGCTACGTTGCTGCGGAAATTCCCCCTCACTGACGAGGTTATCACAGTTGTGCCCGGCTTTTTTATCCCGCGCATAACCATGCATAAGTGCTCGGCTTGAACAACTACAGCCACCCCATCGGGTTGAAGTGCTTCAAAGATGGCGTCAGCAATCTGCTGGGTCATCCTTTCCTGAAGCTGAGGGCGCCTGGCGCAGATTTCTACCACCCTGGCCAGTTTGCTGACCCCTACCACTCTGCCACCAGGGCTGGGAATATAACCAACATGGGCCATGCCGTAGAAGGGCAAGAGATGGTGTTCACACATGGAATAGAAGGGAATGTCCTTTAGAATCACCATCTCTTCATATCCTTCCTCAAAGTCCACCACGAGCTCGGCTTTAGGGTCGATATCCAAACCGGAAAAGAGTTCGGCATACATTTCAGCCACCCTCCTTGGCGTACCCTTTACACCCTCTCTGGAAGGGTCCTCACCAATGGCTTCAATTATGGAGGACATTGCCAGTTTGATTTTATCTTGATTAACCATCTATACCTCCCTCTTTATAAGCTTTATGCTGTTTTTATCCGCACTAGCGTAGTGGTCTGAACCAAGGTAAAGGAGCGGCTTTATCTTATCCAGGTCGAGGACCTCTGTCGGGGTGAATGCTTCCTCGAGGAAGTGCACAGCTACAATCTCACCGACTATCCAGAGGTGGTCACCATAGGGCTTACTATCCACCAGCTTGCATTCATAGGCAGCATAAGCATCTTTTAAGATAGGTGCCGTAGTATTTAAAGGTCTCTCTTTCTTGATATTAAACCTATCAAATTTGTCTATCTTCTTTCCGGAAATGCCGCCGATGGCAGCAGCGAGGGAGGCTTTCTCTGAGGGAATGAAATTAATGCCAAAATCCTGGCTTTCAGTGATAAGCTGGTAGGTGAATCTCTTAGATGCAATGGCGATGCCATAGAGGGGAGGCTTGAGAGAAATCGAGCTATGCCAGGCGGCGGTCATGGCAGCGTCCCTGCCCCGGGCGCTGGCGGTAACTATAACTGCTACCTTGGGATAATGCTGGCTGAATTTCCCTATATTTCCGGTAACAATTTTTGGCATAATTTTCACATCCTTAATACAGTGTCACTTTCTTTACAATATAAGTCCAGCTCTTTGCCTCTTGTCATCTCCGGGCATGCTGGAAAATCGCCGATGTAGGGGATTTTAGAACTTCCTCAACGGCTGCCAGCTCGGCAGGAAGCTCTATCGGTGCCTGGGCATATCTTGCTGGTATACCGGGGTCCTTTAGCCCGGCGCCGGTTACGATGCAAACTACACGCTTCCCCGAGAAGCTTACCTCTTTGGACAACTTAATCAGCCCGGCTAAGGAGGCTCCTGAAGCCGGCTCGCCGAAGACGCCTTCCTTGATTGCCATCAACCTGTAGGCATTCAGAATTTCATCATCAGTAACACAGTCAATTATGCCCCCCGACTCATCCCGGGCAGCCACTGCCTTCCGCCAGCTAGCAGGATTGCCGATGCGAATAGCTGTGGCGATGGTCTTGGGTTGTTTAACAATCTTGTCCAGTACTATGGGGGCAGCGCCTGCAGCCTGAAGGCCCATCATTTTAGGAGTGTGGCTAGCCTTGCCCGCGTGGTGGTATTCCAAGAATCCCTTCCAGTAGGCGGTGATATTACCGGCATTGCCCACAGGTATAAAGAGATAATCGGGAGCATCCCCCAGGTCGTCGATAATCTCAAAGGCTGATGTTTTCTGACCTTCGATGCGGTCGGGATTCAGTGAGTTTACCAGGGTAACGGGGTATTTTTGGGTCAGGGCGCGCACAATTTGAAGCGCCTGGTCGAAATTACCTTTTATACCTATAATCTGGGCGTCGTAAACAAGAGCCTGGGCTAGCTTCCCCGTTGCTATCTTCCCTTTGGGAATAATGACAATAGTTTTGAGTCCGAATCTAGCGCCATAAGCGGCTGCCGAAGCGCTGGTGTTGCCTGTGGAGGCACAAATGATGCTCTGGCTGCCTCTTTCCACCGCCTTAGCTACCGCCACCACCATGCCCCGGTCCTTGAAAGAGCCAGTGGGGTTACAGCCTTCGAGCTTAAAATAAAGTTCACCACAGCCAAGCTCTTTCTCTAGAATTCGTGACCTCACTAAAGGGGTATCTCCTTCCCCCAGCGTAATCAAAGGCGTAGCCGGGGTAACTGGTAGGAAGTCACGATATCTATTTAAGACGCCTCGCTTCATCCCTCAACCCTGATAAAGTTGATAACCTCGTTAACCACGGGCAGCTGTCTTAATTGCTTGAGGGCTTTTTGTATCCCTTTTTCCTCTGCCGGATAGGTCATAATGACGATTATGGCCGTTTGTGCTGACAGGTCGCTTTCTTTCTGAATTACGGATGAAATGCTTATAGAATTGTCGCCTAGAACTTGCGAGATTTGAGCTAATACACCGGGGTGGTCAGGCGCGTTCAGTCTGAGATAATACCGTGTCGTTACCTCGGACATGGGCTTCGCAGTTACTCGCTGGTTTAATCTTAGTTCAGGGACATTATTTACGCCGCAATAGATATTTCCGGCTATCGCCAACACATCAGCCATAACAGCGCTGGAAGCTCTGAGAGCTCCAGCCCCTTCCCCGTAAAAGACTAGTTTGCCAGCTAAGTCAGTTTCCACCTCGACGGCATTATAAACACCATCTACTTTAGCTAACTGGGAATCCTCGGGGATAAAAACAGGATGGACCCTCATCTCTACTTCGTTATCAGATCTCTTGGCAATGGCTAGAAGCTTTATAGCATAGCCAAATTCCTTGGCATAAAGAAAATCTCGAGCGGCAATATTTGATATTCCTTCGCAATATACATCTTGAGGGACAAATTTAGCCCGGAAGGCCAAATTGGATAAGATAACCAGTTTATAAGCAGCGTCTATCCCCTCTATATCTTTAACAGGATCGGCTTCGGCATAACCTAATTCCTGGGCTTGTTTCAAGGTCGAAGCAAAATCCAGTCCCCCTTGTGCCATTCGGGTCAGAATATAATTAGTAGTGCCGTTAAGGATGGCATGGATGGCCGAGATTTTATTGGCCGCTAAATCTTGTTGGAAAGAGGAAATGAGTGGTATGCCGCTACCTACGCTTGCCTCATAGCGGAGGTCAGCGTTGTTTTTCCCGGCCAGAGACAATAGCTCGTATCCATGTTTAGCCATTACCTCCTTATTGGCCGTAACTACGTGCTTACCGTTAGCGATAGTTTGTTCTATATATTCTGTGGCCGGATGTTCGCCTCCAATGAGTTCGATTACTATATCTACCTCAGGATGAGAGAGGACTTCTTCAGGGTGGCTGGTCAACAGGTTGGGACCAACTCCTACCGGGCGTTGTTTATTCACATCGCGCACCAGTACTTTTTTCAAAATTAGAGGGGCTCCTGCTTGTTCAGCTAGATTGTCTGCCCTGGTAACTAGGACTTCAGCTACACCACTGCCTACAGTTCCCAAGCCCAGTAAGCCGATGCCAATATCCTTCTTCATTACGGTGTTACCTTGCTTGTATAACCTTGTTTACAGCCCACTCTTTCTTGTCTGCATCCAGGTTAGTTTCAATTGTGCTTTCCTCTGACAACTCTTCAAGCCAATCATTAAAGTGCTTGTCTATCAGCTTTTCCCTGACTTCCTCTTCAAGCTCATGTTCACCCCTATCTACAACCTTTACGAGCCAATAGCCACCAGTGGTTTGGACCGATTCATCTTTAACTGGCTCGCTTATCTCATTGAGAGTAATGTTGAAGGCGACTTCGTCGAAAGCCGCGCTGCCCATATGCCCTCGTTTCAGCGAACCAAGCTCACCACCTTCATCTTTGCTTTCATGCTGGGAGTATTCTTTAGTTAGAGAGCTGAAGTTACTGCTAACCAATTCGGCTTTAACTCGCTCTGCCTCCGCCTCGCTGCCCAGCAACATGGCTCTGGCCTTTATCTCATCATCTTGCCTATCAGTAACTTCTATAAGCCAATAGCCAATGTCTTTGATCGCTGTTTTGTCATAAATACGGTGAATTGTCTCGCTGGGGGTAAGGTTGAAAGCGGCATCAGCAATCGAGGTATTCGGCATTAGCTCACGGGGCAGCCAACCCAAATCGCCTTCAATCGAGGAGTTACAGGAAAACTCCTCAGCTAAAGCGGTGAAGTTGCCACCAGCTTCGATTTCGGATATTAGCTCAGTAGCTACGTCTTGACTCTCAACAAGCATTACTTGCACGTGAGCTTGCTCCATAGTGTTAGGCAGCTGAGAACCAAAATATTCTCCGAGCTTTTCCTGTAATAAAGAAGCCCTAATTATATCTTGATATACAACATCATCGGGCAAATCATATTCTTTTAGCTTCGCTTCTATTTCCTGGGTAGTAACTTTAATATCCAGATTTTTAGCTCCTTGTCGCAGTAATTCAGCATTGACAATATCATCAGCGACCTGACCAGTAATCATATCAGCAATATTATCGGTATTTTGCGACAAATCGGTGATGGCATTAGAGGTCAGCAACTCTATAGTTTCGTCACGGGTAGTATTGTAAGCCTGCATATAGAAATCGAGGTAAGTATTAATGGTTAAATTAATGTAATTGTTAACGTAAATATCAAGTATCTTTACGAAGTATTCCATAGTAAAAGGGACGCCGTTTACCTCAATCATGACCTGACGCATGGGATCGCTCTTATAGTCCTTATAATACTCATAACCCACCCAGCTCGAAATGCCAACCAAGAAAACGACAGCAGCGATTATGACAATTCTGCGTATTTTCATCTGGCGCTGCCATTTGGAGAGTTGGTGCTTACTAGGGGCTCGCTCAGGTGTAGCTTTTTTTTGTTTCTTAGCCAAGATTCACCACCTGTCAATCCGATATTTTCTTTGCTGTGGTGACTATGATAACATATTAAGAGAATTCATTGCGACGGGGTGTAGCGCAGCCTGGTAGCGCACCTGAATGGGGTTCAGGTGGTCGGAGGTTCAAATCCTCTCACCCCGACTTTGTATTGGAAATAAAGCAGTCAGTCCAACTAATACATCGGTAAGACTTCCGTAGATATGCTTTCCTATAGACAGATATTGGGAACGGGTATTTGTGGTTTCCCTATTCTTGTTCAGGAATATACGTTGGAGTCCACGGAGGTGGGATTGGCAGGTTGTCAGAAAAGCGTAGCCAGTAATATTCATCAAGGTACTTAACCAGTGACTTGTGACAGGCTTGCCTCGTGTAACCAAGTTTCTCTGAGATGAATTCCGCGGGTGTGCCTTGATACCCTCGCTCTTGAAAATCCCTAGTCACTTGCCTCGCACTATCCTGTAGAAATTTGACCCAAGTTGTAAATGCAATACTACCATCTTCAAGGCGAAAGTGAGAAGAAATATCCAGATTTAATAGTACGAGTAGCTTGTCATTCAAAAGGTGGGCGATTTTCGATACACCAGTGACCCAGAGACCGGGAACTGAATATAAGGAAATGTATATCTTCTCGATTCTTTTAGCTATAGCATTATCAGAAAGGTCACAATCAAGTAAAGTTAGATCTTGCAGGGCTAATACATCAGGGTGCAGGTTAATAATGTTTTCTAAAAGACGCTCAGCTATTTTATGCTCAATAAGCACGTCATAATTGCTGAGATTCACATAATCGAGGATAACCTTTTCCTCAAACTCCGATGCCGTGATGCCATGCGGTGTTTGTCGGAGCTTTTCTATGAAAGGTGTGTCGCCTAGGATTTTACAGTACTTTTTGTCAGCAACCGCCTTATAGTAGAAAATGATTGCTCCCCATGCAATATCATTGAAATCTACTCTTGTATTTGGTTCACCCATTATTGTGTTCACCTCGCATTAGTTAAGATAAGTTGAGATAATTAGATTAATACTAATTGCCTAATACGTCAATTGCCATGTTAATATTAACCTTACTAATTAGTATTGTCATAACTAATTATTGATAAGATATGAGATGGGGAAGTAATATTGGAACTTGAAAGGAGGCAAGCGGTCGCTGCCTTTTCTACTGGTTATATGGGGTTCAGGTGACCGGAGGTTCAAATCCTCTCACCCCGACTTTGAACTGAGAATGAAGCGATCAGACCACCTGAGTGGCCCAAAAAGCCAAAGGTCGCTAAATTTGGTCTAGGTAGATCTCCTTCTATGCACAAAGAAAATCGTCAGTCCCGCTGCTACCACCACTGCTGCTATAATCCCACCGATTAGCAGCCAGTTAACCGGGAAGTTGGCGGTTATGTCGTAGTTGTCATTCATGGTGATTACAGTTGTAGTGGCGCCGACATCGAAGATAGTGCCCACATCACCGGTCCACTTGATAAGGCGGTAGTCTTTCTCGGGCCTGGCAACCAGACGCACCATCGTCCCGGCATTGTAGGTGAACGCTCCTTCGCCAGGGGTGGTAACGGAACCGCTAGACGTACTGGAGATGGTAATGACGTATTCGACAACTCCCAGGTTCCATTTGGCAAGCTCGATATCAGGGCCTGCAGCCACCACGGTGCCATCGAGCTTAAGCCCCACCGTGTGAAAGTTGCCTGTGGCTACCTGAGTGATATCCGTCCAGTTATTGATGGCATACTGTCCACCGACGTCGCTTCCCACAGCGACCACGGTGCCATCGGCCTTGCACCCCACTGTGTGACTGCTGCCTGCCGCGACTTGGATGATATCTATCCAACTGCCGACATTGCACTGGTTGTAGTAGTTATGTCCCGTGGCAACTGCGGTGCCGTCAGCCTTACGTCCCACCGTGTTATAGTTGACTGCGTCGACTTGGGTGATGTCCGTCCAGCCGCCGATAGCTCGCTCCCCATACTCGTTGTGCCCCACAGCAACCACGGTGCCATTAGCCTTGAGGCCTACTGTATGGCCCCAGCCGGCGGCGACCTGGATGACGTCCGTCCAGTTGCTGACGTTACGTTGCTCAAACTGATTGTCTCCTATGGCAACCACAGTGCCGTCGTTCTTAAGCCCTACCGTGTGCATGGAGCCTGCTGCAACCCCGATAATATCTGTCCAGTTGCCGACATTACACTGCCCGTAGCCATTCCATCCCACGGCGACCACAGTGCCGTCGTTTTTAAGTCCTACCGTGTGGTAGCCACCTGCCGCGACTCGGATTATGCCCATCCAGTCGCCGACATCACACTGCTCGTAGCCATTCCATCCCACGGCGCCTACAGTGCCGTCCTTCTTAAGTCTGACTGTGTGCCTGGAGCCTGCGGCGACCCTGATTATGTCTGTCCAGTCCCCGACATCGCACTGCCCATAGTAGCCTCTTCCCACGGCGACCCCCGTGCCGTCCTTCTTAAGTCCCACTGTGTGCCAGCCACCTGCGGTAACCTGGATGATATCTGCCCAATCCTCGACATCGCATTGTCCGTGCTGGTTCCATCCCACGGCGACCACGCTGCCGTCGACCTTAAGCCCCACCGTGTACTCGTAGCCTGCGGCGACCTGTATTATGTCCCTCCAGTCGCCGACATCGCTCTGCCCGTAGGCGTTATCTCCCACGGCGACAACTGTGCCATCGGTTTTAAGCCCCACCGTGTGATAGCTACCGGCAGCGACCTGGACGATGTCCCTCCAGTCGCCGACATCGCTCTGCCCGAGTCCTTTGTATCCCGCTGCGACTACAGTGCCGTCGGACTTAAGTCCCACTGTGTGACCATAACCTGCGGCGATCTGGATAATGTCCGTCCAGTCGCTGGTATCGTTCTGCCCGAAGCCGCTGTATCCCACGGCAACCACAGAACCGTTTGCCTTAAGCCCCAACGTCTGATCATAACCTGCGGCTACTTGAATTATGTCTGTCCAATTGCCGACATTGCATTTCCAGCCGACGTTGTCTCCCACTGCCACTACAGTGCCGTCGGTCTTAAGCCCTACTGTGTGTTGGCTTCCTGCCGCGACTCGGATTATGTTTGTCCAGTTGCCGACATTGCACTGCCCAAAGTAATTCTCTCCCGCTGCGACCAGGGTGCCGTTAGCTTTAAGCCCCACTGTGTGATAGAAGCCTGCGGCAACCATTGGCGTCGCTTGCCCTTGAAACGTATTTAGTGCTATTGCAGAAGCAGGGCTGGAGCTATCTGCTGCCGCAATAATAGAACCGTCATCTGGCAGATGCATAGTTGCTGAAGCTTCCGCTACCGAAGCAGGAGGAAGCAAGCTAAAGACCAGGAAGATAGCGAGTAGTGCTGGCAGGAGCATTTCCTTATTTTTCGCGAAGGCACCTATTTTGTATCGACTTAGCTCGGTTAATATATTCCTTGTTGGCATTCTTTCCTCCCTGTGATTTACTTATTATTGTTACTGTTGCTTCGGACGCTGCCGATACGCTTCAATATAGCGTCGGGCGCGCTTGTCGCGGCCGAGCACAAGATCGATGGCTAGGATAATCGGGCGCACCTTAGCAACATCCACAATGAGGCAGGTGGCACCGGCAGCAGTAGCTATGACGACGAAGGCGTTATTGATCAGTTCGCGGTCAGGCAAGCCAAAAGATACATTACTGGCGCCCATTGTCATGTTCACCCCCAGTTCAACCTTAATCCGCCGGATGGCTTCTATGACTGCCACGCCGGAGGCGGGTTCAGCTCCTACCGCGAAAGCCAGGCAATCGATGATTAGATCCTCTCGAGAGATACCTGCCGCCTCGACTTTTTCCACTATCTTATGGGCAATCCGCACTCTTCCCTCAGTGTCCTTGGGGATGCCGTCTTCGTCCTGCACCAGACCGATGACGGTAGCACCATGTTCTTTGATCAAGGGCAGTATCCTTTTCAGGGAGTGCTCTTCACCGGTAACCGAATTAACCAGCGGCTTACCCTTATAGACCTTGAGCGCCGCCTCGAGGGCATCGTGGTTAGAACTGTCGAGGCATAGGGGCGTATCCACGGTTTCCATCACTGCCTGCACCGCCTTGGGAAGCAGGGCTGCCTCATCGATGCCAAATACTCCCACGTTAACATCAATAATATCCGCCCCAGCTTGAGTTTGAGCCAGCGCTTCTTTGCGCACAATCTTCAGGTCGCCGGCCTTGAGAGCCTCGGCTAGCTTTTTCTTGCCGGTGGGATTGATGCGCTCACCGATAAGCACTGTGGGCTGGTCATCACCGATGATTACCTCCTTGCTTGGGCTTGATACTTTTGTTTCCATCAGTCTATTTCCTCCCTCTTGCCATCTATAATCCGGTATCTTCCTAGATAACTTGCTTGTATAAATGTTGGCTGAAAGCTAGGGCTGCTAGCCATCTCAATATAAGTAACTCTGGAGGCGACAGCCTGTGCCTTAGCCCGAGATTTAAGGGAAATCAGAGCCAGCTTGGCTCCCGTACCGGCGGCGTTGCCCACCTGCCGGAAGCGGTTTAGGGGCAGTGGTGGTAACATGCCGATTGCCACGGCACTGGATATATCAATGTAGGTGCCAAATGCTCCGGCAATTATCACCTGCTTGATATCTTCTTCAGCGCAGCCGCACGTTTCCAGAAGTACCTGGATACCGGTGCGAATGGCTGCTTTAGCCAGCTGCAATTCTCTCACGTCACCCTGGGTGATAGTGATGGCTGGCTTCCCCTTCCGCTCTTCCTTGCTAACCAATATAAACTCGCGCTGTCCTTTGTAGACACGAACTCGAGGTTGATTTTCTATTATCCTGCCACCCTCATTAATGATTTCGGCCACATAAAGCTGAGCTAGTGCATCAAGTATGCCAGAGCCGCAGATGCCGACCGGCGACGCCCCGTCGACGGTCTGGTACTGAACTTTAGCGCCATCTATGCGCAGGCGTTCAATAGCTCCTGTGGCTGCCCGCATGCCGTACTTGATGTGACCGCCTTCAAAGGCAGGTCCGGAGGCACAGGAGGTAGTGACGATCTTTCCCTTGTAAATCAGAGAGACTTCGGTGTTAGTCCCGATGTCCAGAGCCAACGTTGATTCTTTCGCTTGCCAGGCACCTGTCGCCAGCAACATGGAGACATGGTCTGCACCCACGAAGCCGGCGATGTTGGGCAGTAAGTGTACGTATGCCCCGGGGACAATGTTTAACCCCAACTCTCCTGCCCTAACTTCTAATGCCTGGCCGACGGCCGGCACGAAGGGAGAGAGCACAAGCTGTTTTACTGGCAGGCGGAGGAAAAGGTGGTGAATGGCGGTATTGCCCACGACTACGGCCTCCAAAATTTCTTGAGGTTTGGCACCTGCCTCAGCACAAAGCTCAGTGCATAGCTCGTTGATGGCATCAACCGCCAGTTTCTGTAATGCTGCCGCATTATCCGGCGAGTGAACGGCAGTGGTTATACGGCTTATGATGTCTTCGCCATAGCTAATCTGGGGATTCATTATCCCCTTGGCGGCTAAAGTCCGGCCGTTACTGAGGTCAACTAGGTAGCCGGCAACCTTAGTAGTGCCCAGGTCTACAGCTAACCCCAACAGGCGGCTTTTGGGTGGATGAATGGTTATCACCTCGCCATTACGGACTACAACCTGCCCTTTCCATTTCCAGGACCGCAGCTGGTCAGAGATGGTGCGTAGTGCACCAATGTCAATCTTGGTGCATCGCAGCTTGTGTTGCTGGTTTAGTGCCTCGAGCATACGGTCGGCATCAGCTTGAGGGGCTTTCAATGAGGGAGCAGTTAGCTGCAGTTTGTAGGCTCGAACAGATGGCTCGGGGAGAATTGTTATCTCCAATCCCTCCACCTGGACTCGCTGTGGGGTGGTCATGGACTCGGTGGGCACAGCTATTTTGCAGTCACTGGTGGGATAAGTCTGGCAGGCAAGCCGCCACCCCTCCTTCAGTTCCTGTGAGGTAAATACTTTATGCTCGTTGGACGTTGGTTTGGAGACAGAGCCGCTTAGAACTTGCACCTTGCATGAGTGGCATATTCCCTCGCCGCCACATATGCTATTAATACCCACGCCTAGCTGGCGAGCACAAGCTAGAAGAGACTCCTTATTTTGACACTCCCCTCTTCGACCTATCGGCTCGAAATCAATGGTGAAAGCAGTCATTCTCTTCCTCCGATTCTATTACTTTATAGTGGCAGGTTTCCCTGAGGCTGCAGCGGGAACAGACTTGAGCCTGTGTCCATCTTGTCATCTTGGGACCGATGCCAATGACCATGGAAGCCGATTTGCGGGGTACCAGTACCCCCGAAGCAGTCAGGCTCACACCGATTTCATCTGCGTTGACCATTCCCAGCAGGTTCCACTGCTCGGTCAGGGGAAAACCAGGCATACCGGGGTTAACCGGGCTGCTTATTTCATAACCCCGAGACGAGACCTCACCGGTGAGACGTCTGAGGACTTCCAGAGTCATCATGTCCACGGCGGAGCTGCCAATACCGTCCAGAATCATCCCCCGCATAGCTTCATTGCTTTTACTGTAGTCTGTTACCTGTTTTTCCAGCCTCGGGCCGATAGTGCAAAGGATAACGGAAAGCTCCTTCGCTTCCGCAAAGATTGCTGGTATTAATGGGCCGTTTATCGTTTTACCACCGTCCAGTGATATCTGGCTGCCGTTCATACCTCTTACCTTATAGTATTCATAAGCCACAGCTGGCTCCAACAGCCGAGCCTTCTTAACACTGACGAGTAATTCCTGAATTAAAACTTTTATCTCAGGCCTGACTTTAGCTCCTCCCGCCAGTCCCTGCCGCCGCAGCACCTCCCTGGTCTTCAAACTCAGGTGGATATCACTGATTACGGGCATAGCCTCTCCTCTGCTCTTATGATACCGCCCCGGCCCGTTTTATATCTATTTATATACGCCGTATTCCTTGGCGAAGTCGACCATAGCCTTGACGTTTTCCGCTTTTGCCTGGTCAAAGAATGCTCCATTGCTCACGATATAACCACCGCCCTTGCCAGCAACGTCGATGCATTTCTTTACATAATCCTTCACTTCTTGTGGCTTGCTTAAAGCCAATAAGGCGGAAGGGACATTGCCGTACATGCAGGCAACCTTACCCAGAGTCTTCTTGACTTTAGCTATATCGCTCTGGTCTATCATCCATAGAGTCTTACCCTTGGGTAAGTCCTGCATAATCTCCAGGCGCGTGGTCCATTTCCCCTCAGCCGCAGGATTTGGTACCACTCCCTCAGCAATTAAGCCCATCATGACTTTTCGGAAGGTGGGCCAGTAGAATTTCTTAAACTGCTCTTCAGACATAAAGCCGTCAGCACCCTTGTGCAGAGGCATGAATATTAACGGTTGTCCGCTCATCTTTGCCGCGTCTACCCCCATCTTAATCATGATTGGGGTCAGCCTTTCCATGGCTTCGATGAGCTTGTCCGGCTGGCGGTACATATCCAGCATTACTCCTCTGGTTCCTCTGAGGGTGTCGCCAATTACATCAAAAGGTGCCTTGCTATATCCCCCGGCCCACAGGCCCGGAAATCCGGCAGCGTTTATTTCCACATTACAGGCACCGATAGTCCCTATCCATTTCAGGGCTTCAGCACCAGCCTCAGAAAGAGCCTTATAGGTAGCTTGAACGGGGGGTAGCCCAAAGGGGATGAAATTAACGGCAACCCCGTAGATTTCTAGTATGCCCGTGAGAGTGGGGAGCATTTTAAAGCTCTCTAAGGCGCCGAATACACGCGGCAGATAGGTACTGCTGAAGAAATTTGACGGGTCATCAATTAAGGCATCATATTCATCCGCCTTCATGTATTCACCTTCATTGGCTTGATATGATTGCTCAGGCGGGACCCCGTGACCTGGCCAGGAATATAGCTTGTAGTCAAGAATTTCATATACTTTACCCGGGCCAGGTGCAACTGCTCCAATTTGCACATCCGGCGTAAAGTCCATTACGAGTTTCTTGAATGCAGTGCAGCACTTGTCGTAGTCATACATCGCTTCTTGAGGGGTAAATCCGGCATTATAAATTGGGAAAAAGCTGGGAATTACAAAGACCGGCACCCGGTCGGGTAACTTCTTCATCTGAATGGCGTCTTTTATCCTGGTTATTCTCTCCTTGTAAGCTTTCTCAGCCTGAGGGCTCTGAAATTTAAGGTCATTCCCCTGAGGGTCTTTCGGCGACATCCACCTGGCAAACAGCTCCTCCTGCTTTTCATCCGAGGACATCTCCTCCCATTGTTTTTCCATGTTATTACCTCCTGTATATTATCTGCTGAGGGATTATTATCTTACCCCTGCCCATTTCTTGGCCAGAGTAACTCCGGCCATAGCATCCTTGCCATAGGCATCAGCACCTGTATATTTTCTGACCTCTTCAGTAATCTGGCCGCCGCCAATCATGACTTTCACTTTGTCCCGTAAGCCAGCGGCTTTTATAGTGTCTACAGTCTGTTTCATGGAATCAAAAGCCAGGGTTAAAAAGCCACTTAAACCCACAATAGGTGCACCCGTTTCCTTTATCTTGTCAACGAACTTCTGCACCGGGACATCCACACCCAGATCATGAACCTCGAAGCCATTGACATCAAGCATAAATATGACTATGTCCTTGCCAATGTCATGTATATCCCCAGCGACAGTGCCGAACACAATCTTGCCCAGCTTCTTACTCTCTGCCGTCTTGGTTATCTTGGGCTTGACCAGTTCGGTTACTGCTTTCAGTATCTCACCGGAGTATACCAGGTCAGGTATAAAGTACTCGCTGCTGGCAAATCGATTGCCTACGATTTCCATGCCCTTTCTGGCGTCGCCCAGAATCTTGAGTGGGTCCTCACCAGCACTCAGCCTGTCTTTTACAATCTCAATAGCCTCTTCTTCCTTCAAATCAGCTAAGGTATTTACTAGGTTTTCAGCCATCTTTCTTTACCTCCTATAACTGTATTGAACTCTATAGTTTGCTAGCGTCAATGTTATTTGAAAACTAATTATAACAACGGCACAGAAATTTCTCTACCTATTGGTCTCAAATTGACTCAATTGACAGGAAGCCGTTTATTGATGATACAATTCGGGTAATTTAGAGTAAAATGGAGGGCAGGATAACCGTGGACAAGCTCACAAAGACCAAGGACGAGATTATCAAGAAGGCAAATGACCTGGCCATAGAATATGAGGCAAAATACAAGGGCTGTGGCCAGTGTACATTTCTAGCAATAATTGATGCACTGAGGTGGGGTGGTCTGGAGATCATTCCCAAGGACATGGAAGATAGGTTTTTCTCCGGGGTATGTGTCCTCACTGGTGGTGTTGGCTTGACTGGAGATGGTACCTGTGCCGCCATAGCAAGCGCTTCCTTGGTTGTTGGCTTGGCTTTGGGAATTCAACGGGAGACCTTCGATGAAGCCGGTTTTCGCGAAAATTGCGCTACCGTTCGAAATGCTCTTTTGACTAAGTATTACCATAAGTATACTTCCCTACTCTGCAAGGATATCCAAAGGAAATTTTTTGGAAAAGCGTGGGATTTAACACGCGCTGACACGGGTGGGGAATTCCTGGGAATCACAGAAGGCTGTGTTATTATGGAAACAGCTATGTTAGCCACCGAAATTATCCTGGATGAATTTGAAAAAGGGAACGTAAAAGGTTATGTGGATAGTCCATACTTTAAAGCTTGAGTTTTCAGCATTATGCCATTTACTATGAGCAGAATGCAAAATAAAAAAAGGAGGGAGATATGTCAGGAGTATTAAAGGACAAAGTTGCCATTATAACGGGGGCCAGTCGTGGTATGGGGAAAGCTTTCGCCTTGAGGTTCGCTGAGGAAGGAGCCAAGCTACTATTAACTACTACTAATCTGGAAAGGGCTCAGGGAACACTTAACGAGGTAAAGGCTAAAGGCGGGGAAGTAGCGATCATGGAGGCTGATATCTCGCACGAAGATGCTGGTGAGAAGATAGCCGAAAAGGTTACGAATCAGTATGGCAGAGCCGATATCCTGGTCAATAATGCTGCTATATGGTATGGAGTTAATGCCCAGCCTTGGGATGCCTGGACAGTGAAGGAGTGGGATCAGATGTTTGTGGTGAACGTGAGAGGAACGTGGGTGGTCTGCAAGGCCATAGCTCCCCTGATGGTAAAGCAGAAAAAGGGTAAGATCATAAATATCGCATCTAATGTTGCCAGGGTCCCCGCTGCTCAACTCTTTTTACCCTATGCCTGTACCAAAGGATCGGTCTACATACTAACTCATGCCCTGGCTAGAGCTCTGGGTCCCTCCGGCATTAATGTCAATGCTGTTGCCCCGGGATACGTGGCTACTGAAGCCAGTCTAGGCCAAACGGATAGCGCCAAAATATTCGAGATTGCCACCGGTGAACAGTCAATTCACCAACGTTTAGAGCGAACTGACCCGGTAGGGGCAGTCTTGTTTTTAGCCTCAGCTGCCTCGGATATGATCTCGGGACAGATCATCTACATTGATGGCGGAACTGTGATGATATAGGCAGCGGGAGTCACCCATCTGCTCCAGTTTAGGCAATGAATATATTGTCACACAGATTCGCGCTGTGAATTGCCCCGGCTAAGGCCAGAGTTCCTGAGCCACGTCTACCAGCTCCAGTTCAAGCAATTTCTTTTTGCTGGGCTTGGCTGTCTTGAGGTCCCAGTCCATGGCCGTAAGGTACTCTTTTATCATAGTATCCTCATCAACAGTCACCCCGGCCACGGGTCCCCCTTTCAGTGGTGGTTTGCCCAACACCCTGTCGGAGACTTTGAACTCAAGCGGGTTCAACCCCTCTCGAATATTAAAAGCATGTCGAAGATTGGAAATTCTCTCCCCCGTCTTAAGTAATTCGTCATGGGTTACTTCCCAGCCGGTAATTGCCCTCATAAACTCAGCGATAGGGTCAACATTGGGGAAAGCCCAGTATACGAACAGGCACATCCCGGTGCAGACGACGACCTGGTGGAAATTGCTGCCTATCCTGCGCGCTCCTCCCCTGCCGGAAAAGGACTTTAAGTCGAATTCAGGCAGCAGTCCTGCAGGATGACCGGGGGCGTCTGATAGCTCCGAGCCCACGAAGTGGCGACCGGGAGTGGGGTCCAGCCTGTAGCTGGTGGCAAAGTTAAAGGCGTGCTTCGGGTCATGTGCCGGAAGCTCCTGCCCCCCAACATGGATGGCATATTGATCGGCACCCCTACCAATCTTCTCCGCTGCCGCCTTTACTCCATCGGCTAACACATCACCAAAACCTTCCCTCTTAGCCAATTTTTCGGTCATGGCAACGATAGATTTATGGTTGCCCCAGGTCATTTCGATACCATCGGTGTCGGCCTTGGTGATAAGGCCCTTCTCATAGCATTCAATAGCCAGGGCGATAGCAGCCCCGGCCGAGATTGTGTCAAGCCCGTAACGATCGCAAATGTCGCCTGCCTTGATTATCGATTCCAGGTTGTTATTAAGACAATTGGTGCCAAACATGGCAGTCGTTTCATATTCCGGTCTACGGGCACCGGCGGCATATTTATACTCTCCGGTCCCTGCCTTCATGTACCCTCCACATCCGATGGGGCACATGTAACAGGCAAACTTCCTATCCGTACGCTCCATCACAGCCTCTTTGGCTAAGGGTTGAAAATCCGGGAAGTCAATAACCCCTACTCCTGTCCAGTTTTTAACCGGTGAATCACCACTCTGAACGCCGATATCAACGAGGAAAGGCGTGCCGAATGGCTTTAACCAGGCGATATGTCCTCCCAGTTCAGCCTGCCACTTTTTCCTTAATTCCTTGGTTTTTTCTTCATCGGCTAGAGGGACCTTCATTTTGCCCTTCACCGCCACCGCCTTAAGCTTCTTTGAGCCCATTACGGCACCCAGACCGGAGCGGGCCGCAGTTCTGTTCTTGCTCAGCACTGCCGCGATGTGAGAAAGACTCTCACCTGATGGTCCAATGCAAGCTACCTCCACATCTTTACCCAGTTCAGATTTGAGTATCTCTTCGGTCTGGCGAGTATCCTTCCCCCATATATGGGCAGCATCCCTCAGTTCAGCTTTACCATTGTTGATAAAGAGGTAGACCGGCTTTGACGATATGCCGGTAATAAATACGCCATCGTAGCCGGCGAACTTCAAGAAGGCACCCAAGTAACCGCCGGAATTGGCATCGCCCCAGCCCCCGGTCAACGGTGATTTTCCCACCACAGTAAACCTTGTACCGGAAACTGCTGGGGTGCCCGTAAATGGACCGGTAAGGATGCCCAGGATATTATCCGGTCCCAACGGGTCAACGCCAGCCTTTTGTCGGCTGAAAAGGATTCTGGCGCCGATGCCGTAACCTCCAATGAACTGGCGGCAAATCTTTTCATCGAGCGCCTCGTCCTTCAGCTTATTCTTGGATAGATCCACAAACAGAACCTTTCCCATATAACCTCGTGCCATACCTTACCTCCTTGCTGTCTTATTTTTAATCTATAGTTCCCCGATTTTATCGGGGTTGCTCAATTCACCTCGAATAAACAAATCTAAATACCAAAATCCAAATGACAATTCAAATCCAAATGCTTAAATGCCAAAGCTACTTCTTCCTGGGCAAAAGAATTGAAGAGGATAGCAGATAGAAATTTTATATCGGAAATCTTTCTTGGATTCTGCCCCGTCCGCTTCCATGTAGTTTGCCCCGATGCTAGTTGCTGCTCTTACTATTTGATTTATAAGGGGACTATTAATAGAATCTTGATGGAAAGTTTTTACAAGTTCAATAATTGCTTCACCGAATTGGGCAGTTCGTTCTTCAAGGTCGTACTTCTTTTTGTCATTTGTGTTTTGAGCTTTATTTGACATTTGAGCTTTGTCATTTGTTATTATTTAGAGATGGCGCCCCACATCAGTTAAGCTACAGTCCCAAATAGGCTTTCTTGACCTGTTCGTCTTTTAGCAGGTCTTTAGCTTTTCCTTCTAAGACAATCTGCCCGTTATCCAGCACGTAGGCCCGGTCGGCTGTCTCAAGTGTCTGTCGGACATTTTGCTCAACTAGGAAGATGGTAATTCCCTGCTCACGCAGGTGCTTTACAATCTCGAGGACTTCCGAGAATAATTTCGGGGCCAGACCATACGACGGCTCATCAAACATGCAAAGTCTGGGATTGGACATTAAACCTCGACCGATGGCTACCATTTGCCCTTCACCACCGCTTAATTTCTTAGCTGATTGTTTTCGTCTTTCTTTTAGCACCGGGAAAACTTGATAGACCCGCTCGAGTGTCTCTTTCCTCTGCCCCCAGGCTTTAGAGGAATACGCCCCCATCTCCAGGTTTTCTCGCACTGTCATGTCAGTAAAAAGCTTTCTGCCCTCGGGTATCTGACAAATACCCAGCTTCATAATTTTATGCGGTGCTAACCTGTCTATTCTCTTACCGAGGAACTCGACACTGCCTGAAGTCGGACGGAGCAGACCGGATATAGTGTTGAGTAATGTTGTCTTACCAGCGCCATTAGTGCCCACCAAAGCCACTATCTCTCCTTCATTCACATTTAAGGAAATATTCCGTAAGGCTTGAGACTTGCCATAGAAAATATCCAGGTTGCTAACTTCCAGCATAAGTCTCCTCCCCCAGGTATATCTCGATAACTTTCTTATTGGCTGCAATCTCCCGTGGTGTCCCCTCAGCAATCTTCTCACCATGATGGAGCACCATAATCCGCTCACATATGCCCATGATTGCCTTCATGACATGCTCAACCATGAAAATAGTAATCCCGGTATCCCGAATTCTGGTTACCAGCTCCATAGCCTCGCTTACCTCCGTGGAGTTTAGACCGGCCATCAACTCATCAAGCAACAACAGTTCAGGCCTTGTGGCTAGCGCTCTGGCTACCTCAACACGCTTCTGGTTGACCAGGGTTAAGTCTTGAATTGGAGTCGCACTCATTGCTGACAATCCAACAAAATCTACTGCCTGGGTGGCTTCCCTGGCGGCATCTGCTCCTGATACACGATTTGGGCTTCCGAAAAACGCCCCCACCAGCACATTCTGAAGAACCGACATATTGCCAAAAACTTTAGTCTCTTGAAATGTTCTCGACACCCCCTTCTTGCAGATTTGATGAGGCTTTAAGCCGTTGAGCTTCTGCTCCTTAAATCTTATTTCCCCTGCGCTAATAGACAAAGCCGCCGATATTAAATTAAACAGTGTTGTCTTACCAGCTCCATTGGGACCAATCAGCCCCACGATTTCGCCCTGGTTAACATAGAAGTCAACATGGGATACCGCCGTTAACCCCCCAAAATACTTGGTTACGTCTTGCCCTTCAAGTATTGGCATGTGGCTCTGCTTGGCCTCCTTTCCGTAACTTCGCTATCACTCCTCCCAGCTTACCTCGTAGCTCTGGTACCAGCCCTACGAGTCCATTGGGCAGGAATAAGATAACCACCACCAATATAATACCAAAACCGATCATAAAATAATCAGGAAATTCATTTCTTACAATTCTTTCCAAATAGGCAAAAACAACAGCACCTATTATGGGACCATAAAGATATGCCATGCCGCCGAATACAGCCATCAAGATTGGCATGAAAGAATAGTATGTACTGAAGGCAATACTACTGTTAACATATATCAAGATGGGCGCTGTGATTACCCCGGCCGCCCCCATGAACATGCTGCTGATGGCAAAGGTGAGGACCTTCACTCTAGTTGTATTGATACCCATGTGTTCTGCCGCATCCTCGTTTCCACCGATGCTATTCATAGCCAGACCCAATCTGGAACGACGGATAAAATAAATGGCGAGCACCGTCACAACCGCCAGGATTAGCATCGTGTAAAAAATTGTTGTGTTACCCAGCGGGGTGATATGCCAACCATGCGTACCCGTTAAAGCGACCTCCAGGTAATTGATAAGTTCAGACATGAACACCACAAGTCCGAACGTGAAAATAGCAAAATACATGCCCTTCAGCCTCAGGGTCACCAGGCCAACCAGAAGAGCAAAAGCAAAGGCTACCAGACCTCCAATAACTATAATGATTAGAAAGGGCAATTCCTTCTCCAGTACACACATGGTATATATGCCGAGACCGAAAAATGCCGCCGGCGCTAATGACATGTAACCGGTGGAACCGGAAAACATAGCCCAGCTCGCTGCCAGGATAACAAACGTAAGAACGGCGATCAGCACGCGGACATGATATACCCCACCATACAGGGGAAAGGTGGTTAGAAAGATTAAGAGCAGAACTAAAAACGCCACCAACAGTGACTTTTTATGTGTAGATATAAATCTGGTTATATCCATTTTCCTTTATTTCTTCCCTAAGAGACCGGCTGGCCTCACCAGCAACAAAATCATGAGTATTGCGTAATAAACAGGCACGGTCAGAACCGGCTCCCATAAGCCAATAACTAGGAAGGAAACAATGCCAATTATGATTCCCGCAATAAAACTGCCCGGGACACTGCCCAGTCCTCCCAGGACGACCACAATGAGGGCGATTACTGTGTTTGAAAAGCCCATACTTGTTTTGGGTGGGGAAATCATGGCTGACAGCGGGCCAGCAATGCCCGCCAGGAAGGCACCAAGCCCAAAACTAAAAGCCAGAATCAAGTTGACGTTTACCCCCATCAGCCCGGCTGTTGCCGGGTCTTCAGCCGTGGCCCTGATAGCTCTTCCCAGGCGGGAGCGGCTCAAGAAGACGTAAATCCCCACGCCTATGGCGACCGCAATGGCAAAGGCTATAATCTGGTTGAGGAAAAACGTCATCCCGGCAAAATGCAGTGTTTTGTTTAAATAATAAATTGGCATTGGCAAGCCACCCCATCCTATCTTGCCCAAGTACAATATGACGTACATGACACCGAAGGCGACTAACAAAGCGCTGCCCTCGAAGACAGCTGGTGACGGCGTCCGGGTTTTGAGGCCTCTGAACAGAGTTATGTGAAGCAAAAAACCAAGGACAAACATAAGAGGGCCGGTAATAGCCGCTGCCACCAGCGGATTAATCCCCAAGCTTGTGGAAATCGTATAGGTAAGCACACCCGCCAGCATAACAAATTCGCCATGAGTGATGTTCAGTACCCGGCAAACACCATATTGTAGACTTAAGCCCATGGCCAGTAAGCCATATATACCGCCCGCCAATATACCGGTTATGATTAACTGTAAAACTCTATCAATCATAGCACCGACTTCTTATCCCTAATATCCTTGACAATTACATAAAGACAGGCTGCCTAGAAAGACACCCCGGGGATTATCCCCCTCATCCTCCTAGACAACCTATCTTCTATTTCTCCAGACTCCTTGCTTATCTAGAGTTTTAGTCGTTCACAAGCCAGTACCACTGGTCGGTCATGGGGAACTGGAAGTCTCCGGTAACACAGTAGTTCGGCAAGTCACTCGTAATGCCGTCATATCCAACGACTTCCATTATTGAGGTGTTACCCGCTTCGAACAATTGCCACTGGCCGATTTCCCCAGTGTGGCACATGTAGTCCATAACTCCGCCGCCAGTGCGAGCCGTCGAGTTACCTCCCGCCTCTGGGAATACGGCGAACCAGGTGTCTCCGAAGACCGTGTCAGCCGGATCACCGGAATCGTACGAGGCGAGGATATTTCTTATCGCAACAGAGTCAAGCTCTCCAACATCCTCCACAGCATACTGCCACATCTCCAGGGCTGCAGCGTAGCAAGGAATGCCCCAGTAGTCCAGCAGCAGGAAGCCGGGCAGTGGAATCAGACATGCGCCGCTTGCAACGTCCGCATCTAGCTGGGCTGCTAAATCATCAAACAGGTCAGTCATCGACATCGTCGGTGTCCCAACGGCCACCGTTGTCTCCGGGGTGGCAACCGCGAAAGCGCATATTCCATCCGCTAGGCGTCCGTCTCCGGGGGGCGTGGTGATATTTTGTGCTGTATCTGCGAAATTGTATGGGTAATACCCAAAGTTGGCGCCCGGTCCGAATAACATAGCCGGTGGGTTGAAGTTGAGGTCTATGGCTGCTTGGGTAAGTGCGTCCACGTTGGTGGGATAGGTAAAGGCGCAGAAGATGTCATAATTCGGGCTACCCGGGTCACCCAGTGCAGTTATAGCGTCACCGATTATCGTTTGTGCTGCCGTCACATCTATCGAAAAGGCATGGGCACCCGCGTCGATGACATTCGATTCACCGAACACATTCTTGGCTTCTTGGAGATATTCCTGGCCGTGCTCGGCCCCCAGCCCTCCAATGTGGGTTACATATGCTACCGGGTCTCCCGTTACCTCTGCATCAAGCATTGCCTGCACAACCGCCAACTCGTACCAGCTGGCAAAGCTCAGGCTGACCCACACGTAGGGCCAGTTATCAAGATAACTCTCGTGCTCCCAGATCATCTTGCTGGCACCACCCTCCATGGTGGTCAGTAATGTTGCGCCCGCATTGCAGATAGGAGCCATGGTGTAGATAGCATCGGTGCTCGTAGGGGCCCAGATGAAGTCAACCTCGTCAGTGTATATCAATGCATCCGTCTGTTCCCCTAGCGTGGCCCAGTTCGTCATGTCAAACGTGCGTTTCACCAACTCGATGGGCACACTTGCGTCATATTCGCTTAGATAGACACCGCCCTCGTCGTTAACTTTATCTATAAACCACCTATAAACCGGTCCACCAGCTATCCAGTCAAAAACAGCTAGGTCAGGGTGGTCCACTTCTCTAACCATCCCAACTTTGATCTCTGTCGGCGCCACTGGGCCACCATCTCCACAGCCTATGAGACCCGCGCTGAGAGCCAACACTACCGCTAATGAGATAAAAAGTATTTTTTTCAATGTTTTTCCTCCTTCTAAAAGATTTTTAAACTCTATCGCATCTTTGACTCACACAATCATACACATCCCTCCTTTTTTCACGATTTGGTTATCGCATGTCCGATGAGCTTCCTGTCGTAAAACTGCGCTTCACCACCTCCTTTCATTGTTTCTTTATGTCCGTATAATACCATACTAATGTTAAAATCCTGTTAATTGACAATACCGGTATTACAAGGGGTAGTTTTCTAAATTGACCATTCGTTCTATTTCCAGCGATATCAGTCATCTTAGTAAAAGCTTAGTTTTCTAGTCGATTTTATCAGTTTATCATCTACCTAGCCACCTGTCAATATATCGTCCCGGTTCAACACGTCAGTGATTCATCCTCTTGCCATTGTAAGGAGGCCAGCGACGAAACAATCCTCAACCTTAACATTACTCCTATAATGTCCTAACAATGGGGTCTACATCAATATACTGTAATTATTAAGGCTTATACTCAGGCGCTCTGCGATAGGGGAATTTGTAGTCCGGGTCTTTCAGATATGGGCATTCATTACCGCATTTCTGTTTATTCGGGCATTTAATAACGTGAGATCCATCGTCATACTTCACAATATAAGCACCAACGTGATAGATAGGGCAGCTTATGCGATGCCTTTCAACCATATTTGCCATGCTAGCTATGTCTCCTTAAGAAGCGTCCTTAGTTTATCTTCACGATTCTTTCTTTTTTTGGCTACTATTAAAAAAGTCCTGGGCACATCTGCCATAAACGCTTCTGATTGTTCGGCAGCGTCAGTGTAAAACGAGATGAGCTTCTGCTCCATATCAATGGCCTGCTTTAGGGCATCAGTGTAGCCTAGTTCCTTCGCGGGTTCTCTGTCAAACACATATTTATCGGTTTCTACACTGAAAGCAAAACACCCCTCAATGGCATCAGTGATAACGCCGTAGTATGCCCTTTGAATCATCGTTGTATATTTATTATTCTCTTTGGAAAAGGTGAGAAAAACCTCTGCCGCTTTGGGATATCTTTCTGCCATCTTTTCATAGAAGCCAGCAGAATCCGCTTCCAGCTGCTTAGTAAAACTGATGACCGAGGCGCTTGTATTTAACTGCATTTTATATCTCCTCCGTTACTAGGGCCACCTTTCAATTACCACCTTGCTTTCTGTAAAGAAGCGGATGGCCTCCTTACCTTGAGTGTGTAAGATTCCGAAGAAGGAGTCGCGCATCCCGCTGAAGGGGAAAAATGCCATGGGTGCCACTATACCGACGTTGATACCAACGTTCCCGCTTTTTATTTTGTATTTGAATTCTCGAGCAGTTCTTCCACTCGAGGTAAAAATAGCATCTGCATTATGGAAGGGATTGTCGTCACATATTTTAATGGCTTCATTAAGGTTTTTGACACGGATAATACCCATGGTAGGACCGAATATCTCCTCGGTAACTATCTTCATTTCAGGTTTAACATTTTCCATGATGGTTGTTCCCAGGAAACAGGTATCGGGATAGTCTCCTTTAATTTTGAAATCACTCCTGCCATCAAGTCTTATCTTGGCACCTTCTTCGATACCACTACTGATATATGAAAGTATTTTTGCTTTTTTCTCGGTATCACGGACAGGACCCATCTGAACTTCCTCATCAAGACCATTACCAATTATTATCTTCTTAGCCGTGTCTACGACGCCGCTAATAAATTCGTTGTAGAAATGGTCATCATCGCCAACAATAATGACATTCTGACCAGCCAGGCAGCGTTGCCCCGCATTACCAAAGAAAGATGTCATCAGTGCTGGTACGGTTGCTCTCAGGTTACAATCCGGCATGATTACCATAAAGTTTGAGGCTCCACCCTGAGCAATGACCCGCTTGCCGGTGGCACCACACCTCGGGTAGATAACGTCCTTAGCAGTAGGAGTTGAGCCGACAAAAGTAATACCCTCAATATCTGGGTGGTCCAGCATTCCGTTGACCACCGTTCTTCCACCATTCACTACATTCCAGACACCGGGAGGGAAACCCGCTTCATCCACAAGTTCCGCAATTTTCATCTGGCTCAGGGGAACCTCGCTTGAGGGCTTGATTACAACGCAGTTGCCAGTCGCGACGGCGTAAGGTGCTGACCAGAGCGGAATCATGAAGGGGAAATTAAAAGGTCCGATGATACCAAAGACGCCCAGTGGCGTAGGAATAAGATATTCGTCAATACCGGACGCGATATCTTCAGAATTATAGCCCTGCATCAGGGTGGGAATACCACAGGCAACTTCTACATTTTCAATGCCGCGTCTGGTCTCACCCCGGGATTCATCAATTGTCTTCCCATGCTCTTGAGTTTGTACCCTGCTCAACTCCTCAAAATTCTCCTCAAGCAATTCCTTTAAACGGAAGAGGTATCTTGCACGAGCAACCGGCGGGGTTCTCCGCCAATCAGGGAAAGATGCTTTGGCCGCTTCAACTGCAGAGTCAATTTCTCCCTTGGTTGAAATCGGGACTCTGGCAATCACTTCACCATTGACTGGATTTACCACATTCTGAACCTCACCTTCGGACTCAACCCATTCTCCATCAATGTAATTTTTAACTTCTACTACCCCTTTTATTGGCTCTTCTAAAATCGCCATTATTACCCTCCTGATTTATTTTCTTAAGCCTTTTTAAAATTACTATACATTACCCTGATGGATAACGTTCCGTCAAGTGGTATAAATTACCACCGCTGATCTCTCTGCGTTATCAATTTTCACAATTCTTATTATTATCTGTATTTGTCAATAGTGGTGTTGACATATACCAAAGAAGTTTATATTATTACTTAAATTTAGTCCTTGTTTCCTATAACTACTGAGATATTTAACCAGTAAACATGAAGCGCTCGTGGCGATCAGTTCAGAATCCTTTCAGATTCTTCAGATTGACCGTCTGCTTCGAAGAAGCAAATGATATCAAAAATAAGACACACTCAGTTTAATAATGACAATGGGGGGAGATTGAGAATTGAATGTCAAAACAAGTAATAAGCTGATGGATATGATAGGCAAGGAGAAGGTCGTCAATGAACGCAAGGTCATTGACAGGTACTCTCATGATAATAGCTTCACCTTGCCGATGCGGCCACGGTTAGTTGTACAACCCCGTAATGTAGATGATGTGCAAAAGATTGTGACGTCGGCCAATCAAACAAAAACACCCCTGGTACCGGTAAGTTCAGGTGAGCCCCATTTTCGTGGTGATACCGTGCCGAGCGTGCCGGAAGCGGTCATTATTGACCTGAGTCAGATGGATAAGATTATCAGGATTGACCGCAGAAACAGGATGGTGCTCATTGAGCCGGGAGTGACCTATGTGCAGTTGCAACCGGCCTTAGCTGAAGAGGGCTTGAGACTCTCCACGCCACTGCTCCCCCGCCAGTCAAAGTCAGTAGTCACTAGTCTGTTGGAGAGAGAGCCGACTCTGGTACCCAAGTACAACCACACATTGCTTGAGCCATTGAGATGCCTGGAGATAGTCTGGGGCAATGGGGAGATACTGCGCAGTGGTGATGCAGGTGGCTATTACCCCACGCTTGAGCAGCAATGGGAAATGGGTCTGTCCCAAGTTTTCTCCGGGGGTCCTGGGCAGGTGGACTATTACCGGCTCGTTTCCGGTGCTCAGGGGAGTATCGGTATCGTGACCTGGGCATCAGTAAAATGTGAGATTTTGCCTAAGGTGCACAGATTTTTCTTCATACCGTCGGATAACCTGAAAGACCTGATAGAATGCGCTTACCGGCTACTAAAAGTCAGGCTGGGTGACGAATTCCTTATATTAAACAGTGCTAACTTGGCTGCTATCCTGAGTAAGGATGCTAACGGAATACAAACCCTGAAAAATAAACTACCACCATGGGTTATCATTATGGGAATCGCTGGACGTGCCCTTTTCCCGGAGGCAAAGGTGGACTTTCAGGAAAAAGACACCAGGAACATAGTACAGCAATTCGGTCTGGAATTACTTCCAGCGGTTTCCGGCATCAGCAGCGGGCAGGTAATGTCAACCATACTCAATCCCTCTCCGGTACCCTACTGGAAGCTAACTTACAAAGGTGCCTGTCAGGATATTTTCTTCATGACCACGCTGGATAAGATTCCGGAATTTGTCAATACGGTTTTTGCTGCGGCCAATGCGCTGCGATATCCGGTCTCGGATATCGGTGTTTACCTCCAGCCGCAGCACCAGGGTACCTCCTGTCACTGTGAATTCAATCTACCTTACAACTCCGGGGACAAGATAGAAACTGACCGTGTCAGGGAATTACTTGAGACATGTAGTGAAGCCTTGATAAAGCAGGGGGCTTATTTCTCCCGGCCTTACGGTATATGGGCGGATATGGTGTATAACCGGGATGCTCGCAACAAGGAAATGATAAAGACCATCAAAGGGATATTCGACCCCAATAATATACTGAACCCCGGGAAGCTTTGTTTCTAGTAAAAATAAAACGTTGAGGTATAAAAGGATATGGCTTTAGAGGATTACAGGGATGATTGTACGGACTGCAGCCGTTGTTCCTACTGCAAGTGGATCCCGCTTGACCACATAAAAAGCGCTAGGTTTGCCAGGGCCTGTCCCAGCATTGAGTACTGTAGTTTTCAGGCTTACTCCCTCGGTGGCAGGTTATCTGTCGGTCTTTCCCTGTTAGAGGGCAGGATCGGCTACAACGACGAATTGAAAGATATTGTCTGGAAATGCCAGATGGGTGGGGCATGTGATGTCTCCGATAAGGTCTGCCGCTACAACATCCGGGGGCTGGAGGTAATGCGCGAAATGCGCTTCAAGCTGGTTGATGATGGACAGACGCTACCCCAGCATAAGCCTTATATTGAGAACCTTCATAAAGAAGAGAATATGATGATGGAACCCCGGGTGAACAGGGGTAAATGGGCTGATGGACTGGATGTAAAAAATCTGGCCAAGGAAAAGGCTGCGGTGGTCTTTCATGCCGGCTGCCGTTACAGCTATGATGAGGGATTGCAGAAAACAGCCAGGATAGCCGTCATGATGCTCAAGGATGCTGGGGTGGACATCGGTATCATGGGAGAGAACGAATCATGCTGCGGCGGGAGGGCTTACCAGTGGGGATACCGTAAAGAGCTGAACGGATTTGCTAAAAAAAATGCTCGGGCATGGGCTGATGCCGGAGTGAAGACAGTGGTTACACCCTGTGCTGAGTGTTACTACACCTTTAAACGACTTTATCCTGAGATAGGTTTCACCTTTGATGTTATTCACGTGGTGGAATATATAGACCGCCTCATCAAGGAAGGCAAGATAAAACTGACCAGGAATGTGCCCCTGACGGTTACCTATCATGACCCCTGCCATCTGGGTAGGCTTGGCGAACCGTATGTGCCCTGGCAGGGTAGTAAAGAGAAAATATACGGACAGATTCCTGTGTGGAAACCGAGCAAACCCCGGTATAGCGGTGCTTGGGGGGTATATGATGCCCCAAGGAATGTCTTAAATAGCATACCGGGTCTAGCGCTGGTGGAGATGGAAAGAATTAAAGAGTATGCTTGGTGCTGTGGTGCTGGTGGTGGGGTACTGGAAGCATACCCGGATTTTGCCGCTTGGACGGCCACAGAAAGGCTTGCCGAAGTGAAAGCCACTGGTGCAGAGGCAATAGTCAGCGCCTGCCCGTGGTGCGAAAGAAACTTTGCCGATACGGTCAAAACCCAAGATGAAAAAATCGAGGTCTATGACATTATAGACCTTGTTCATATGGCGTTATAACAACGGAAGGGAGCAGAGAATGGCATTATCAAGAGACGCGTACCGTGCTTTGGAAGACATAGTGAGCCCCAGATATATCTCAGAAGACCCGGCTGTAATGGACTCATACGCTTACCAGTGGCTGGCTGAAACCGTCCGTCCCAAACAGAGCAAGTTCATGCCCCGGCCGGAGGCCGCTTTATTGCCAGGCAGTACCAAAGAAGTCCAGGCGATAGTTAGAACCTGCAACAAATACAAGATAAAAGTAAAACCCTATTCCACAGGATGGTACTTTTACGGTGCTCCCCAAACTGAGGGCGTTATTCAACTGGACATGCGGCGTATGGACCGTATCCTGGAGATTGATGAAAAGAACATGTTCGCTGTGATAGAGCCGTATGTTATCGCCGGCGTACTCCAGGCAGAGGTAATGAAACGAGGGTTGAATTGCACCGTGACCGGCGCTGGGGCCAGCTGCGCTACCTTAGTTGGAGCTACCTGTTATCACGGAAGCGGCGGCACCTCAATTTACACCGGCGAGCTCAGGGAGAACCTGCTGGGGGCGGAGTGGGTTATGCCCAATGGTGAAATATTAAGAACAGGCTCTATCGGTTCCGGATGCGGCTGGTTCTGCGCTGAAGGTCCGGGTCCGAGCATGAGGGGTATCGTTAGGGGAGCGCTAGGAGCCAGAGGTGGTCTGGGCGTATATACCAAATGCGCTGTGAAGCTTGCTCCCTGGCCGGGACCAGTGGAGTTTCCCGTTGAGGGTACCGTGCCCGCTTACCGCTCTCCGCTACCCGGAAACTTCAGGGCATATACTTTGGGCTTCAAGGACTGGGATAGTTTATTCGAAGCCTATTACAGATTATATGATAACGAGATAGGTTACTATGCGCACCGGCAGTGGACCATGCTGGGTGCGGACCTTGGTCCGGCTTTCTGGATGCTCTACCAGGACCCCACCAAATCGCTTGATGACATTGAAGAGTTTGTGCAGAAGCAGGAGGTAAAAGAGGTCACTGAGGAAATGAGGAGATCATTTCAGCTGGTGCTGGTGGGCATGAGCCAGCGGGATATCGAGTATCAGGAGAAGGTGCTGGAGCGGATACTAGAAGAAACCGGGGGCTGGAAAGTTAAGAAGTGGCTGGAGCCGGAAATGGAGCAGTTTGCGTTATTGTATCTGCTCAGGATGGGTAAGAAGAATCTGAACTTCGTCTATACCGGTGGTTGGGTAGGCAACTTCATGCAGGTCGGCACGCCAGACTTTGTGAAAAAATACCGACCGCTCGCCGAAGATGCGACGAGCGAATACCAAGAGAAGGGATTACTGGTGGACTGCGGCAACGATTCGATGATGGGGTGCGTCGGCTCCATCGGGGGTGGGGGGAACTGCGGGCTGGAGCAGTTCGGCTTTTATGATGTGGCCGATAAGGTATCGACTGCCGCCGCCGTAGAGTGGATGAAGCACTGTATACAAGAAGAAGCCAGGCATAACATCCCGCCCGGGAAGGAAGGCATGTACCTTGCTGTGGGTAAAACGCACGAAGAACTGCAGCAAGATCTGGCCAAGCAACCAGCCACACACACCTGGCAGCGTAAGATTAAACAGGCGATAGACCCCAATAATCTTGGTGACCGGATGTACCCTACTCTTGACGAGAGGTAAAACAAGGCAGGCGAACTTTTTACCTTAGCAAAATCCTAGCTAATCTAAGCGAGAGGGTTCCTGTTATTTACTATTTTTCAAGAACAAATGGGGTTCTGGCGGTCGGAGGTTCAAATACTCTCACCCCGACTTTTATTAAGGAGAATAAGAAAGGTATGAGTCTTATTCTTGGTATCAGATGTAATGATGGAGTAGTTCTCGCAGCTGACCGTAAAACTATACGCGGCGGAGAGACGGATTACAGGGATAAAATCTTTGAACTCGGAGGTACACTCTTGGTATTCGAAGGTATTACAGATATTTATGATGATTTCTTATCCTCACTACGCTCAGCAATGGATAGAATAAGAGGATTTACCAGCATATATGAGGCGAAACTTTTCTGGGAAGATATTATCGGCGACTTAAATAAACGTTATCGTGAGCGATTGGGACCAGATGGTTTAATGGGAACTTTATTAGCCGGACTATCAAGAATTTCTGCCGGGAATGCCGTATTGTATTACGTTCATCCACGGGGATATGCCGAGTCGGTAAATTACCACTGTTCTGGTCATGGGGCTGATTCTGCACGTTCCATTGCTAAGTTCTTATTCGATTCTAAAAGCTCATGCCAAAATAACGCCTTTCTAGCTGCCTTTTTTATATCCTGGGTGAGCGGGGATATTGATATGATGGAGGGAGGCGAACCACAAGTAGCAATTATGAAGGATAATACCGGCGTTGAATATCTATCCAATGATCTAATTCAACAAGCTAACCAGAGGGCAAGACAACTGAAGTCAAAGTTTGTAAATGCTTTGGGGCTGAATCGCTATTTCACAGACTAAACACCTGGATATTATGTATTTCAAATTGACCCATTACCAAAAGCCTTTATCCTTGACAGCTAAGTTGTAAGATAATAAAGAATAGGGGGAGCGATTAGTTCCTCTTCATTGATTAGAAATTAAATAGAAATCGTGACATTATCAGAATGGCCTTCTGAAACCATGAGAAGAGCATGCCCAAACGCAGTGGCTACATCTTTTGAAGGTAAATGGAGCCCAACACCTTGATCAGGTGCAGATGAGCGTCTAAAGAAAATTCTAATGCTCTTATCTTTGTATTTCTTTATTGAGAACTCGTCTGAATTTACTGTATCGTCATAATTGGCATAACTGGTAGCAGAACGGCTATGGGGCGCTCGTTTTTGAATTCCTGTAACCCACTGCATTTAAAACCTCCGTAAGTGAATTCAGCTTTTTGTTGTAGCTAAAATATAGTATACAAAGCTTTTAATGTCAATATTGATGAAAATAATAAATCATTAAAGACTTTTAACGCAGTATAGCAGCATCAATATGCAAACGGAATAATGCTATTATTTGACCCAGAAGGAGACAAGCGGCCTCCGCTTTTTCACGAGCTACATTGGATACTAGGTAGCGAGCCCCGCTGCTTTCAGGATATCTGGGACCACCTCTTCCCGACCTATGGCCATGACATGGACTCCATCGCATATGGATTCTTTTTCCAGAGTGGCAATCATCCGACCGGCGATTTCTATACCCTTATTGATTGCCTCGCCTTTAGGAGCAGTCGCTAACTCGTCAATCAAGTTTTGCGGCACAATGACGCCCGGGACATTTTCAGTCATATATTTAGCCATCCTGGCAGACACAAGCAAAATGATGCCAGCCAGTATTTTGACCGGGAACTGGCGGGCATATTCCATAAATTTAGCAAATTTTTCCAGGTCATAGATGGCTTGAGTCTGAAAGAATTCGGCACCGGCTTCAATCTTCTTTTCAAACTTGATTAACTGAGGCTCAATCGGGTTTGCCTCGGGTGTGACTATGGCTCCGGCACAGAACTCCACAGCCCCGTCGAGTTCATTATCCCCAAGGTCTTTGCCCGCTTCCATCTGCCGAATTGTCTTCAGCAACTGTGCTGAATCCAGGTCGAAAACGCCCTTGGCCCCCTTGTGGTCGCCAACTACAACGGCATCTCCGGTCAGGCAGAGGACATTTCTTACGCCGCGGGTATGTGCGAAGAGAAGTTCGGCTTGAAGGGCAAGCCGATTACGGTCGCGGCAGGTCATCTGTAATATGGGCTCACCTCCTTGTTCTTTAACGGCTAGGCAGCCGCCAATGGAAGGAAAGCGCATCACGGAACTCTGGTGGTCAGTAACGTTCAGCGCATCTACTTTGTCCTTGAGAAGGTCAATATGATGAATCATCTTCTCAATGTTTGTCCCCTTCGGTGGACCGATTTCGCTGGTTATCACGAATTTATCAGATTTGAGAACTTCTCTAAAACTCTGCACCATAGCTCCTCCTTCATGTAATCCTGATCGTTCGCGGCCTGAGGACCGCGTTGTAATCTCTGGGGGACTGAAGTTTACGCATCAAATCCAGCCGGCCCTGTTCTTTTAGTCGCTGATATATTAGAGTCCAGGCACAGTCCTTTTCCTTATCCACCTCGCACTTACCATCGTTGGTGCCACCACATGGACCGTTCAGCAAACCTTTGTGACATGCCGTCAGGGGACAGATACCAGCAGTCTGCCCCAGGATACACTGACCACACTGGGCACAAACCTCTTGAAAACAGCCAGGACTATCCTCGACACCTATGAAAAGAGTATCCAGGGCTGGAATGACCGGCTTGTCAATATAGGTACTCAGCTTATGCACTCCTAAAGCACAGGCCATGACCAGAATACAGTTGGCATTCTGAATAGCCGCATTGTTTTCTTTAACAGCTACCTCGGTCATCTCATCACAGGCAGTAGGGATAACTGTCCAGCCGGTTACTAGCTTGCCCAGCTCTTGTAGATGCTCCCTCATCTTCAGGACCTCTTCCCTCCCACCAGTTTTAGTCATCGTGGCACATGTGCCGCAACCGGCAATATACACACGGTCAAACCCCTCTAACTGCTGCTCGATTTCCTCAAAAGGCTTTTGTTTAGTAATAGATTTCATGCCTGACCTCCCACAAATTAAAAGTCAAAGGTTAAAAATCAAAATGACAAATCAAAAATACAACTTCTAAATACCTTCCTTTGCATTTTTGCGTTTTACCTTTTCATTTACTATTGCTCTGTCATTTTGCGCTTTTATTTTTGCTTTTTACATTACTTTTCCAGGTCGCATCTTAAGCAACGCTTAGCCTCCTGTCTCGCCTTCTCTTCGGAAAAGCTCAACTCTATCTCTTTAAAGCTACCCTTCCTCTCCTGGATAGGGAGATAAGGTGTTTCTGGCCTGAATTGAGGTTCCCAACTTTCCTCTTCCTCTCTTTTTGCTTCTTCCTCAATAACGCTGGGCTTCAGGTCATACATCTCGACACGTGAAGTATCGCCCTGGAGATATTTGTCTATGGCGATGGCGCCTCTCCGACCAGCTGCAATAGCTTCTATAACCATGCTTGGCCCGGAGACAAAATCTCCGCCGGCGAAGACCCCGGGAACATTGGTCGCTAATCTGTTTGCATCAACTGCCAATCTTTCCCACCGAGTACGCTCAAGAGCGCTATCCGTGGGTAAAAATGACAGGTCTGGAGCCTGTCCTACAGCAGCAATGACGGTATCCGCTGGAGCAAAGAACTCTGAGCCAGGTATGGGAATCGGGCGACGGCGTCCGCTGGCATCAGGCTCACCCAGCTTCATATGGACACACTGTAAACCAGCTACCCTCCAATCATCGTTCACTATGCGTGTGGGACTGACCAGGAAATTGACCTGGATGCCCTCGGCCAGAGCCTCATCGTATTCTACTTCAGTTACCGGCATCTCCTCCCGTGACCGACGATAAAAGATGCTCACTTCGTCGGCACCAAGGCGAAGAGCTGTACGAGAGGAGTCAAGGGCTACATTACCACCGCCGATGATAGCTACACTGCGTCCAATCTTAACGGGCTTGCCAATCTTCACATCTCTGAGAAATCTCAGACCATAGTAGAAGCCCTCGATATCCTCTAATTCTCCTGGTATGCCAATGTTCTGGCTTCTTTGAGCCCCGGCGGCGATGAACACAGCTTCAAAGCCACTGTCTCTGATAGCCTCTATGGTGAAATTTACATTGATTGGCGTATTGTATTTTATCTCCACTCCACGCTTGGCAATATAATTTATCTCCTTTTCGATAACCTCCCGCGGCAGGCGAAAGTCGGGTATAGCTACCGAGAGCATGCCCCCGCCTACGGGAAGAGCTTCGAAGACCGTGACGGGATAGCCCATTTGAGCCAGGAAGTAAGCGCAAGACAACCCAGTAGGTCCCGCTCCTACTACCGCTACTTTTTGACTGTGGGTCTGGGGAAAAGGTTCTGGTTCAGGCAATTCATTAATATGGTCAAAATACCAGTCGGCGGCAAATCGCTTAAGCGCCCTGATTGCTACGGGTTCATCGAGCTCCCCGCGGCGGCATCTTCCCTCGCAGGGGTGGTGACAGATGCGGCCGCAAATAGCAGGAAAGGGATTACGGTCCCAGATGGTGTTGACAGCCTCCAAGTATTCACCATCGGCAATTTGAGCCACATATTTGGGAATATTGATGCCCACCGGGCAAGTATGCTGACACGGTGATATCATGAGGGCATCGCACACGGCGGCCGGGCATTTCTTCTCTTGTATGTGGGTTTCATATTCATCTCTGAAGTACTCAAGGGTGGTGAGCACGGGGTTGGGACAAGTCTGTCCCAGACCGCAGAGCGAGCATTCCTTGACCGTCTTGGCTATGGTAAGCAGAGTATCCATATCCTCTTCACGCCCTTTGCCCTGACTGATTCTGGTCAGTATTTCTAGCATTTGTTTGGTTCCCAGACGGCAAGGGACACACTTCCCGCAGGACTCCGCTTGAGTGAAGCTCAAGAAATACTTGGCCACATCCACCATACATGTGGTATCGTCCAGCACCACCATGCCGCCAGAGCCCATAATCGAGCCTAATTGGGCCAGTGTTTCATAATCCACAGGAGAGTCGAGAAATCGGGCAGGTATGCAGCCACCGGAAGGGCCACCTGTCTGCACCGCCTTAAACCGCTTGCCCCGGGGGATACCGCCACCGATATCAAAGATAATGGTGGAGAGGGGAGTGCCCATAGGTACCTCCACTAATCCACTGTTAGCAACTTTCCCTGTGAGGGCAAAGACAGCCGTCCCTTTGCTCTTTTCAGTACCGATGCTGGCAAACCAATCAGCCCCGCGGTCAATAATGATGGGAATGGAAGCCACGGTCTTTACATTATTGATATTGGTAGGCTTTCCTTCCAGACCTGATTGGGCGGGAAATGGGGGGCGAGGACGAGGCATGCCCCGTCGGCTTTCAATGGAAGCCATTAGAGCTGTTTCTTCACCGCAAACAAAGGCCCCGGCGCCTTCTTTAATGTGCACCACGAAATCAAAGCCCGAGCCGAGGACATCTTTACCCAGAAATCCCCTTTGCTGGGCTTGCTCCAAAGCAGTTTGAACTCGCTTTACAGCTAAGGGATACTCAGCGCGGACATAGATGTAGCCCTCATCGGCACCTATAGCATATCCCGAGATAGTTAACCCCTCAACAACGGCATGGGGATCTGCTTCTAAAATAGAACGATCCATAAAAGCACCGGGATCGCCTTCATCGGCATTGCAGATGACATATTTCTTTTTGCCGGGAGAGTTGCGGCAAAACTCCCACTTGCGACCGGTGGGAAAACCTGCACCACCTCGCCCGCGAAGGCCAGATTTCTTAATCTCCTCAATGACCTGCTCGGGAGTCATTAAAAGAGCCTTTCTCAACGCCCGATAACCTCCACGATCGATATAATGCTTGATTTTTTCTGGGTTGATTTGCCCGCAATTCCGCAAAATAACACGCTGCTGTTTTTTATAGAAGTTTATCTCTGAATAGCGTGATATGGCTTCGCCGGTTACCGGTTCATGGTAGAAAAGGCGTTCCACAGGCTTGCCATCCTGAAGATGAGAGGAGACAATTTCTGGAGCATCCTCGGCCTGGACGTGGGTGTAAAAAATGCCTTCAGGTTCAATGACTACATTGGGACCCTGCTCGCAGAAACCGTGACAACCAGTGAAATCCACCTCGGCATGGCTTATCCCTTGCCGGCTTATTTCTTCCTTAAGCGCCTCATAGACAGCTTCAGAACCACTGGAAAGGCATCCTGTCCCATGACAAACAAATATGGTGCAGTGGCTTTTCATATTACTTTTCACCCTCTTGATGCTTAAACAGTTGCTCCACTTTTTTGGGATTCATATGCCCGTAGACGTGGTCACCAACGACTATATTAGGGGCCAGGGCACAAACGCCGATGCAGGCTACGGTTTCCAGTGTGTATTCGAAATCAGGGGTGGTCTCGCCCTCTTCTAGATCCAGATGCTGCTTAACCAATTTCAGTATCGTCTTCCCTCCCCGCACATGGCAAGCTGTCCCCCGACAAACTCTAACAACTTTTCTGCCCCGTGGCTGAGTGTAGAGCTGGGTATAAAAACTAATCACTCCTTGTACCTGACTGGGGAAAACCCCCAAGCTTCTGGCTATAAGCGGTATAGACTGAGGGGGGATATACCCGAACTCACTTTGGATTTTTTGCAGCAGCGGTATCATTGCCCACTTCTGCCGACTATATTCAGAAACGATGGCATTTATTCGTGATAGGTCAGCCTTTGTGATTGTCTTCGCTTTCTTCATGAAGCCTCAACCTTTCTATTCTTATATTAATTAGCACAGGGCTTGTCACTTATCCTTTTGTCGAGGACAATCCTCGACGTCACAATTTCTCTATTTTTACGCTGCATGCTTTCATTGAAGGCGCTTTTGTTTCGGGATTTAGGACGATGTCGAATAGCTCATTAACCGGAGTCTCCGGGAATGAGACTGGCATAAAGAGCATCCCCTGGCGCAGTGTATCGGTAATCTTGGCTATTGTAGTCACTTCACCTACAGGTGAGATTATCTTAACTTTCTCACCATCAGTGATGGCAAGTTTTCTGGCGTCAGACTCACAAATTTCCACAAAAGCCTCCGGGGAGAATTTTTTCAATCTCACAGACCTGGAGCTTCTGGAGCCAGTGCCGAAATGATTATGGATAACCCCGGTTAGCAAGGTAAAGGGATAGCCTCTCTTGGCCTTTGTCGGCGGTACATACTCAACCGGACAAAAGCGGGCAAACCCCTTCGGGAACTGCCCCCCATGTATGCGCCCGACTCCCCAGTGGCTACCCGACTCAGCTTGATACAGGCTCTGCGCCTCTGACTCTACATGGCTATTCCCTTCATATAGGCTATAAGTTGCTAGCTGGCAAGTGTCAACTATTTCGTCCATAACTTGTTGAGGGGAGGAATATGGCATCGGAGACCCGATTTCATCAGCCAGCCGCAGGATTATTTCCCAGTCCGGCAAACTTTCACCCAGAGGAGGGATTGCCTTTTGCACCCTTTGTACCCTCCCTTCGAAGTTAGTGAATGTCCCGTCCTTTTCGGCGAAGCTTGATGCAGGCAAAACCACGTTTGCCAGTTTAGCTGTTTCCGTAAGGAACATATCCTGGACTACCAGGAAATCGAGGGAGGCTAGAATCTCCGTAATGAGCCTCGAATTTGGAAAGCTCAAGGCAGGGTTTTCTCCTACGATGTACATACCCTTGATCTTTCTTCTTTTTGCCTGCTGTATGATTTCCAAAGCTGTTAGCCCGGACTTAGCTGGTGAGCTTACTCCCCAACTTTCTTCAAACTTCCTCCTGGCTTGGGCATCCACTACACTCTGATATCCGGGGAAGAAGATGGGCAATGTTCCCATATCGCAGGCGCCTTGCCCATTGTTTTCTCTTTGCAGAGCGTAGACGCCACCTCTCTTACGACCAACGTTTCCCGTTAGCAACGCCAAATTTGCTAGAGCCTTAACACCATCCGTCCCCGTCATATGCTGTGTGATTCCTGTGCCATAGACAATTGCTGCCCGGCTTGCCCTGGCGTATAGTCGAGCGGCGGCACGAATTTCTTGACCTGAAACACCAGTAATCTCCTCAACATACTCCAGAGTATACTTTTTCAAGCTTTCGTTAAAAGCTTCAAAGTTATCCGTGCTTCTGGCGACGAATTCCTCGTCCAGCAAGCCTTCGTCAACGATCACCTTGGCCAGGCCATTTATCAGAGCTACATCAATGCCGACCTCGGGTTGCAACCAAAGATGCGCAAACATAGAGAGCTTTGTCCGTCGAGGGTCTATCAACAATAACTTGGCACTTTGCCTTTTGACAGCACGCTTTATGGCATAACCGACGGCAGGTGCTGAAGAGCTGGGATCGGCCCCAATAACTAATATAAGCTCTGATTGCTCCAGACCGCTAAGATAGTTTGTAGTGCCGGGGAAGCCAAGAGAAGATCCCAGGCCGACACGGCTGGCAGAGTTATACAAGCGACCACCGTTATCAATATTGTTGGTGCCCAGCACAGATCTGGCGAATCGCTGCAAGAGGTAATTCTCTTCGTTAGTGCACTTAGAGGAACCCAGGATGGCTAGGCTGTCACTGCCATATTCATCCTTAATTCGCTGTAATTGAGTGCCTACCAGTTCTAAAGCTTCTTCCCAGGACAATTCCTCAAAATTACCATTGCTCTCACTCTTGACCAAGGGTTTTAGCAACCTATCCGGGCTGTGGATAAAATCACAGCCATAGCTCCCCCTCACACAGAGCGTGCCTTTGTTCACCGAGCTTTCCTTGCCTGGCGTGACCCGCGCTACATGTCCATCTTTGGCTTCCAGGCAAATGCTACAGCCACAGCCACAGAAGGGACAGGTTGTCTGGACAACAGTCTGGGTTGTTCCTCTATATGTTTTCTCCTTTTCCGTCAGTGCGCCTGTCGGGCACAGCGCTACACAAGTTCCGCAGAAAGTGCACTCGGAGTTTTCCAGCGGCAAATTGTTCATTGTCGCCGGTATGGTTGCAAATCCTCTTTGAAAGTAGTCAATGGCACCTTCAACGACTAGTTCCTGACAGGCTCGAATACATTTAGCACACAGTATGCACTTGCTCAAATCCCGTTCAAGGAATGGGTTGACCTCCTCAATGCTAGCCATCTGGGGAATCCTTTGAAGCTCCACCAATCCGATGCCCAGGTCCGAGGCAATTTTCCGTAGCTGACAGCGATTGCCTTTATCGCATACCAGGCAAGAATCAGGATGGCTGGCAAGCATCAATTTGACTATCGTCTTGCGGCGTTCTATAACCCGATCGGAAAGCGTATTGATCACCATCCCAGGCGCTATCGGGGCTACACAAGATGCCAGTAAGGTATTATTTCGTTCGTCTTCTACTAGACAAACACGGCAAGCCCCAATTGAAGTGAGTTGAGGGTCATGACAGAGTGTGGGGATATCTACGCCTGATTCTTTCGCCAACTCTAGAATGGTCATCCCTGGATGACCACTCACCTCTCGTCCATTAAGCGTGATAGTTATTGGCTGCAAACCGATATCCTCTTTCATAACCCGGCAGGTGATGGTAAGGCATTTCAAGAGGGACTACTTTTTTTATCCTGACCTTCCGGCCAGTTGGCAGACACATAGGCAAAAGACCGAGGGAAGTACCTCCCTTCACCTACTGTCCTTATTCCAGTTAAGAGATCGGAACTGGCAGCGCTCTTGGCAATAAAGCCATAAGCCCCTACTTGCTTAGCAACAAACATGTTCTCTTCTTCGTCATATTGGGTTAGAATCAAAACCTTTGTCTCTGGGTATTCCTTGGTTATTCGTTTCGTTGCTTCAAGCCCACTCATTACTGGCATGATTATGTCCATCACCGCTACATTCGGTGTGAGACTCTGTACTTTATCAATGGCGTCTCGTCCGTCAACAGCTTCACCTATTACCTCCATGTCTTTTTGCAGATTTAGCAGAGCGCAAATTCCTTCCCTGACTACAGAATGGTCATCTACCACTAGTACCTTGATTCTTCTCAGTGTTTTATCCAGGAATTTCTCAGCCCAGATCACTATTGAATCTGATTCAACTGGCTTGACTAAATATTGTTCGGCTTCAAGCTTCAAGCCCTCGTCCATACGCCACCCCTTAATCAGACGCTTCTCCGGTGGGGCATCAACCACAATGAGAGGTACTTCCCTGAAATTGGGATTCTGTTTTAACCACTGGTGCAATTGAAAGGCATCTCCACGTGGCATTATTGTTCCCAAAATAATCAGGTCGGGTTTTTTGTGATGTACTACCTCCTCTGCCTCTAATCTATTTCCAGCGGGAAACACCTGCCAACCTTTTGCCAGTAATTTAGCTTGTATATCCTCGATGAAATCCGACTCATCATCTACTAGCAGGATCTTAAGGTTCTTTTCCATCTTGCACCTCCGTGCCAAAGACACATGTTAGGAGCTTATTTCAGCCTGTTAATATAAAGTATAATGGCCGGTCTACCGAAGGAATAGAGGTGTTCACCCCAGAAGGTACGGAAATATCACCGCAAATTTCTGCCATTAAGCGCTCATTTATACGGAATAATGCCTCCCATTATTGGTGTATAAGAAATAAAATGACACCTTGAAGACTATGAGGGGAAAATCTCAGACAGTGATGATGCCCTTGCGCAGGGCATATTTGATCAGTTCAGTACGATTGTGGATATCAAGCTTGGCCATAAAGTTGGTTTTGTGTCCCTCCACGGTCTTAGGGCTGATTACCAGCATATCCGCTACCTGTTGGGTACTGTACCCGTCTGCCAATAATTTGAGTATCTCCTTTTCTCGGTCTGTCAATTGTTCATAGGAGTCATGGCTCCCTTTCATACTGGCTATTTGTTGGTAATCCTCGACCAAAAACCTTGCTACGGAAGGAGAAAGGAAGGAATCCCCCCTATAAACGGAGCGGATACCAGCCGTGAGTTCCGAAGATGCGGCTGCCTTACTGATGAAACCGGAGGCTCCAGCTTCAATCACTGGGAATACATAAGCCTTGTCATCATATTGGGTCAGCGCCAATACTTTTACCTTGGGAAATTCCTTACGTATCCTTCGTGTGGCCTCCATCCCACCCATAATAGGCATAGCAATATCCATGAGTACCACATCAGGCGTAAGCGACCTGACCATTTCCAATGCTTCCTTTCCATTGGCAGCTACGCCCACCGCTTCTATATCCCCGGTGAGGGCAAGCAAGGCACAAATACCATCGCGTACCATGGCATGGTCGTCAGTCACCAGTACTCTTATTTTCGTCATATCTAATATCTTGATCTATTGGGATTTTAGCCCAAAGCGTAGTTCCTGCTCCAATCTTGGACTCAACACCGCTGGTGCCGCCAAGGAAGCCGATTCTCTCTCTCATACTGAATAATCCACGGCCTCGTCCACTTTCCTCCACATCGGTGATTTCGGAAACATCAAACCCTTGCCCATCATCGTTAACAATTAACGAGAACTCATCTGATTGATATGCAAGTACTATGGAAGCATTCTTTGCTTTAGAATGCTCGGCAACATTGCCAATGGCTCCCTGAGCAACACGGAAAAGAGCAGCTTCTACGTCGGAAGGAAGCCTTATCTCGGTCCCTCTACTCTCCATTGTTACATTAATGTTTAAGGGCTGAAGTCTACTGTTGGCATACTGGCGAACAGCAGCGACTAACCCCAGCGTATCCAGTACTGCAGGGTGTAGATTGGAAATTACCCTACTTACTTCTTTATGTACTTGCACTGTCAGCGATTGAACTTTCTTCAGTCCAGCAATGAGTTGAGGATCTGGATGATTAGATTTCGAGTAAATTTCAATCAGTGCTTCTAGTTGAAGTGCTATCCCAGAGAGCGATTGACTGGTCTCATCGTGTAGTTCACGGGCAATCCTCCTCCGTTCTTCTTCCTCTGCGACAAGGTTCTGTCGTGCAAGTTTGCGTAATCTTTCTCGTGCTTTTCTCAGCCGCTCGTTCAGTATTGCCTGCTCGATGGCTGTGCCAAGTTGGTCCCCAATTGAATGTAAAAGATGCACGTCTTCTTTGGTAAAGCGATGTGGCACATAGCTAGCAACATTCATAACCCCTAGAACATTATCTTTCGCTCGGAGGGGGACGCTTATGAATGCCCTTAAACCCTCTGAGTTTATCAGGTCAATCCGAGCGGCATCCGGTTCTGAGGAAATGTCCTCCAGTAGCACCGCCCTGCCGCTTTGAGCTACCTTTCCTGCGATTCCTTCACCAAGTCTAAGACACATTTCTCCAGCATACCTATTAGACAGGCCGTGATAAACATGGTAGCACACTGTCTGATTCGATTCGTCTAGGAGCATTATTCCTCCAACGGTTCCATTCATGATGCTAAGCACATTATCTAGCCCAATCCTAAGAATAGCATCCAGTTCGTGCAGACCGCTTATTGCCGCAGAGACTCGACTCAAAGCCACAAGGTCATGATAATGTTTCTCAGCCTCGCTGCCATGAGCAGGTGAATCTGAATCAGAGCTAGTTGAATTAGCAGCTTTCTTAACTTCCTTAGCCTTTTCCACCGTCAGTTACGTAACAAAAGTAGTCATAGATTTTCAAGGACTAGCAGGTAAACTCACAAGGTTCACCATCATGATAAAAATACTATACCTCAATCAAGTAAGCCTATACAAAATCATTACCTTTTGCAACTTCTTTGTGGTTGTTGTCACTGAGCAACGCATTGTTTCCTTATCAGGATAGCTGAATTATCCATGGCAACGCTAGTTAACATGAGATATAGGCAAGAAGCTCTAAACGCTAATATCTAAATCCCAGGAATCCGGTTTAAATCCTCCTTCTAGTTCAGTGCTGTTGTTGGCGGAGAGGGTGGGATTCGAACCCACGGTCGGGAGACCCGACACACGCTCTCCAGGCGTGCCTGTTAGACCACTCCAGCACCTCTCCGCGGAGAGGGTGGGATTCGAACCCACGAGGCATTTCTGCCCACCGCTTTTCGAGAGCGGCACCATAAACCACTCGGTCACCTCTCCTTGATTACATAGCCAATTATATCATACGAGGCATCTTTGATTGGATGATTCTTGGCAGGCTTCCCCCCTATGTAGTATGATTGCCCTACTTTGCTTGGTTTCAGGAGTAGCCTTTGATCTGAGAGTGATATTCTGGGGATATGATACCTAATTTCTAGTAGGCTTAACTGGTTTGGTGTACGTGGAATTCGCATGAGTCGAGAAAATGAAACAAAGAAGGCTAATGGTTCTTTGTGGTGAAGTCAAAACGAGGGAAGATAGCTGGAGACAAACTTTGACTTACTGCCCAAGTGGTTATGGAGGTAAAAGCTAAAGTCGGAGGTGAAATGAAGAAGGTAATGACTAGCATCGAAGATTATCTTAAACCCACGGAGACAATTGACTGTGACAACCAGTTGATAAGAGAGAAAGCATGGAATCTAACAAAAGATACTCTTGATACTGCAGCCAAAGCCAAAGCTCTCTTCTACTGGGTAAGGGATGAGATTGAATATAATCCTCTTGTCCCACTTGAGATTTTTGAGAGCTATCGGGCAAGTGAGACAGTGAAGAGAAGAGAAGGGTTTTGTGTCGAGAAGGCTGCCGTACTTGCTGCCTTTGCCCGGGCTGCAGGCATCCCTGCACGCCTGCACTTCGCCGACATTCGAAACCACCTTGTTTCATCTAGATTACTTGAGGTTATGGGAACTAATCTGTTCAGCTATCACGGATATGCCGAGCTATACATAGATGGGAAGTGGGTTAAGGCCACACCGGCTTTCGACTTGAAAATGTGCCGGCAAAACCGGATTACTCCTGTTGACTTCAACGGCCGGAACCATGCACTGCTTCACTCCCATAACTCTGATGGAAAGCTGCAAATTGAGTACGTTAAGGACCACGGGCATTGCATTGACGTCCCTGTTGAAGAGATACTCACTGCCTGGATGCAGCACTATGGAGTAGCAGCTCAGGAGCGGTTGAGCCGTCTTCTCAGGGAGGTAAACACAAGCAAAAAGTGATAGAGGGTATATATTAAGGTATCAAATTGAGAAATTTCTGAGAATCACTCTCATAGACCACTCGGCCACCTCTCTTTGATTACATAGCCAATTACGCCATACAGGGCATCTTTAGATTGGATGATTCTTGGCAGGCTTCCCCTCTATGTAGTATGATTGCCCTACCTTGCTTGGTTTCAGGAGCAGCCTTTGATTTGGTTCAAGTTTGTTCTCTGCCTGGCCATTATCTTATTTGCCGGCACAAAGTTAGCTCAATATGGGGATGCTATCGCCGAGAAGACAGGCTTAGGGCGGATATGGATAGGGCTGGTGCTTATTGCTTTTATTACCACCATGCCGGAACTTGTCACCTCAGTCAGTTCCGTAGCACTGGTTCACTCGGCTGATTTAGCTTTGGGCACGCTTCTTGGAAGTTGCTGTTTCAATCTTTCTATCCTGGCTTTACTGGATATTCTCCACTCGCGCACCCCGGTTTTGTCCGTGGCAAGCCCGAGGCATGTGATAACAGCTGGCTGGGGAGCATTGCTCATTGCTCTTGCTGCCGCAAGCATAATCGCTGGTGGCAGGTTTTCCTTTTTAGCCTCTGGTTGGTTGGGCATTCCAAGCATTGTTATTCTTATACTGTATTTGCTGGGGATGTGGTGGATGTTCCGGCGCGAACGCAGTCAGAGGGTGCATGCTGCTCCAACTACCGCTCTCCAGTACGATAAGTTTACTACAAGAACAGTCTGCATCAGATTTGCTCTGGCAGCAGCAGCAGTAATTGCTGCTGGAATATGGCTATCATTCATTGGTGATGAAATCAGTGAGACTACTGGTTGGGGTAGCACATTTGTCGGGACTTTATTTCTGGCTGTTACCACCTCGGCACCGGAGTTAGTGGTCGCTGTTACTGCTCTCCGTATGGGTGCCATAGATTTGGCAGTGGCTGATATATTAGGCGCCAATATGCTCAATATTGCTATTATTGCTCCAGTTGACCTTGCCTATGGACAAGGATTTATTCTTTCTGCAGTATCGAAAAGTCATCTTATTATTGCCGCCGTGGCAGTGACGATGAGTCTGCTGGTTGTTGTCGGGCTGAGGTTTCGGCAAAGGCGCAAAGTTTTTCGGGTAGCTAGCTGGTATGCCCCTGCTTTAATTGTGCTCTATATTCTTGGCGCTTATGCCTTATTTAATTCAGGCATTGGTTTGTGATACACTATTCAAAATTAAACAGCCCCTGTAGCTCAGAGGAGAGAGCGCTGGCCTCCGGAGCCAGGTGCAAGGGTTCGAGTCCCTTCAGGGGCAGTTTGTAATTAGGCTGTTTAAAAATATACTTGCCCACTTTGTTGTATCCCAAAAAATCATAGATTTGGTTGGATGAGAGTGTATTGGGCGATGGTTCTGATAAATCAGGCATCTAAAAAACCCAAAATCGAACGAGGAATAAAGATTAAACAGCCTCTCTCTGACAAGGAGGTATTATGCTATGGCTGAACTTCTTGAGGTAAGATGGCATGGCCGGGGAGGAATGGGAGCAGTGACTTCAGCTGAATTGGTTGCTCGTGCTGTTATAAGCGAAGGAAAATATGCTCAGTCATTCCCTAGCTTTGGACCCGAGAGGAGGGGAGCACCGGTCCTTGCTTTCCTGAGGATAAGTGATGGATTTATAAGGGTCAGGACGGATATATATGAGCCTGATATAATAGTAGTGCTCGACCCAGGGCTGCTTCGTGCTGTAAATGTGACCTCAGGACTCAAGCATACGGGCAAGGTTATCATCAATTCCAGGAAATCGCCCGCTGAACTAAAGTCTGAATTTGAATATAAGTGGCCCGTAGCTACAGTTAACGCTACGAAAATCGCCGGAGAAACTATTGGGATGCCTATTACTAACACTGCTATGATAGGCGCACTGCTAAAAGTTACCGAAGTAGTCAAGATGGAATCGCTGGTTGAGCAATTGCAGGAGCGCTTTGGGGCACGGGCTAAGGGAAATATCGAGGCAATGAAAAGGGCTTATAAGGAAACTGAAATAAAGGAGTGAGAAATGACGGAGAAGAGGCTAAAAACGGGGCCTGATTTTACCTGGGGAGACATGGAAATTGGCAATATAGTTACAGAGGCGGGTAACGCTGCCCTGCGAAGGACGGGTGATTGGAGATCCCAAAGGCCTGTGGTGGATAGAGAAAAATGCAACAAGTGTGGCTTGTGTTGGCTCTATTGTCCTGATGCAGCTATTGAGCCTCTTAAAGATGGGTATTATGAGCCTGATCTTTTTTACTGCAAAGGGTGTGGCATTTGTGCCAGTGTGTGTCCCAAGGAAGCTATAACTATGATAGAGGAGGAAGAAGTATGAGTAAAAGAGTAGCCTTAGAGGCCTCCCATGCAGCCGCAGAAGCGGTGAGAATGGCTGATGTTGATGTCATAGCTGCTTACCCCATAACACCCCAGACACATGTTCCCGAGCGGCTTGCTGAGATGGTAGCTAATGGAGAATTAGACGCAGCTTATATACCGGTTGAATCGGAGCACTCAGCCATGAGCACTTGCCTCGGCTCTGCAGCGGCAGGCGCAAGAACTTTCACTACCACAGCAGGCCAGGGATTGGAACTCATGCATGAAGTTGTCTATGTTGCTTCATCCATGAGGTTTCCTATAGTTATGGTGATATGTAATAGAGCTCTTTCAGCACCATTAAGTGTCTGGGGGGATCACTCCGACGCCATGGCTGTTAGGGATACTAGCTGGATTCAAGTATTTTGCGAGAACAATCAGCAGGCATTCGATATGACTCTTTGGGCTTTCCGTGTTGGTGAGAACCCTAGTGTTCTATTTCCAGTGATGGTTCATTTTGATGGGTTCCACCTGTCTCATGTAACAGAGCCAGTTATTTTACCAGAACAAGATGAAGTGGATAGGTTTCTACCCAAATTCCAGTACCCATTTACCTTGGATCCCAGCAGACCGATGACCCATGGCGCTTTCGGTCCCCCTGACATATATTTAGAAACAAAGATAGCTCAAGAGGTGGCGTTCAGGAAATCCAAGGATGTGATAATTCAGGGGTTCAAAGAATTTGGAGATATATTTGGCCGCTATTACGACCCCGTCGAGCCCTATAAGACAGAAAATGCCAGAACGCTGCTTATTATTCAGGGAAGTTTTAGTGAAACAGCAAAGCTGGTTGTAGATGAGAAGAGAGATAAGGGGGAATCTATAGGGCTTATACATTTACGTCTTTGGAGGCCTTTCCCATTCAAGGAGCTTCGCCAGGCAGTAAAGGATGCCGAAACCATTATTGTTTTTGATCGATGTATTTCCTTCGGAGGCCCGGGAGGGCCAGTCTGCTCAGAAATCAAATCAGCTTTATATGACATGCCAAGGAGGCCAAAGGTTGTTGGTTTTGTAGGTGGTTTAGGAGGGAGAGATATGTCGGTAAAGGATTTTGAATATGTTCTTGATAGAGGTAGAGAAGTGGCTGAAAAGGGATCGGACGAAATATTCGAGACGGTAGGTGTAAGGGGTGAGGTGACAGGAATAAAGGGGTAAAAATGAAGCAAGAAACGATAAAATTCGGTAAAAATTACGTAGCTATAAAGGAATTTCTTGGCCAGGGACACAGTTTCTGTATTGGCTGTGGTGAAGCTTTAGCAATCAGGCTTGCTTGTAAAGCCCTGGGAGAGAACGTGATAATTAATATGGCTACAGGGTGTGACGAGGTTTGTACCTCGCCACTTCCAGTCACCTCGTGGCGGGTTCCTTGGATGCATACGTTGTTCGAGAACACCGCTGCTACAATCTCAGGTGTAGAAGCAGGGTTAAAGATTTTAATGAAGAAGGGCAAGATGCCTGAGAGAGACATTAAATGTGTCGCTATGGCTGGGGATGGAGGGACAAGCGATATAGGACTTCAAGCGTTGTCTGGGGCTATAGAAAGGGGGCATAATTTCTTATATATTTGCTGGGACAATGAAGCATATATGAATACAGGTATCCAGAGGTCAAGTGCTACTCCTTATGGAGCTTCAACTACTACTGCACCTGCGGGAAAGTTCAGCATCGGGCAAACTAGATGGAAGAAGAACATGCCAGAGATTGCCGTTGCTCATGCTACACCATATGTAGCCACAGCCTGTCCCAGCTATCCTTTTGATTTAATAAACAAGGTTAGGAAAGGAGCAGAGATTGAAGGTCCGGCGTACGTGCATATCCTGTCTGTTTGCCCCACAGGGTGGAGAACTGCCCCAGAAAGGACTGTTGAGATAGGTCGGCTTGCCGTGGAGACTGGCATTTTCCCCCTCTATGAAGTGGAAAATGGCCGGTATAAATTAAATGTCGACCGACCTAAGCTTAGACCAGTTGAGGAATATTTAAAGCCACAGGGCCGGTTCCGTCATTTGCTGGATAAGGATATTAAAAAGATACAAGAGCACGTAAATGAAGAATATGCCAAACTCAAGGCAAAGATAGCCTGTTTTTCAACTTGACTTCTTTTAATAAGCAAGGTTGATTGCTTCAATTCTCCTTACCTACTATAATACTTAGCTATACGGGGTGTGGCGCAGCGGCTAGCGCGCATGGTTTGGGACCATGAGGTCGGAGGTTCAAATCCTCTCACCCCGACCATAATAAAACTCCTTCTATTTTTTAGAAGCCCACAAGAAAATTTGACAGGAAAAGATAATTGCATTATTATTGTTAGTCATGTCTAACAATTATAGGGGTGGGCAATGGTAAGACAAGAAGCGCAAAGAGAGCAGACCGCCAGTATGGAAGACTACCTTGAGGCTATAGCTAACCTCGGTGAGGGGAGGAAGGTTGTGAGAGTAAAGCAGATCAGCGAAATGCTAGGAGTTAAGATGCCCAGTGTTACCTCCGCCTTAAAAAAACTCTCAGAACGGGAGCTTGTGGAGCACGAGAGATATGGCCACATAAAGCTAACTCCTGAAGGTGATAAGGTTGCCCGCGATGTAATTTACCGCCATGAGGCTTTGACTCGTTTTTTTGCCCAAGCTCTGGGTATTAACAACAAGATTGCTGAAGAGGATGCCTGCAAGATTGAGCACGTCATTAGTCCCTTGAGTATGGAGAGGCTGGCAAAATTTGTGGAGTTCATAGGAGCCTGTCCACTGGGAAGGGCTAATTTTCCCAGTAGATATGAATATTATTTAGAGCATGGGAAGCTCCCTCAAGATTGCTCGAAGAGAAGTGTGAAGAAAAGGAAATAAAAATGCAAATTTTTTTGGACTTGTAAGTTAGGCAACACTAACTTATTGGGAATAGAGGATAAGCTATGACTACGTATCAAAATGAACAATTGACACTGGCTGAGATGAGGACTGGGCAGACAGGCACTGTGGTTGGGGTTCTGGGAGGACATCGCTTAATTCGGCGTCTGGATGCTTTGGGTATCAGACCGGGAAAGAAAGTGACCAAGCTGAGTTCTGCGCTATTTCGCGGCCCGATTATGCTCAGGGTGGATAGTACCCAGGTGGCTGTTGGTTTTGGCATGGCCAGGAAAATAATAGTTGAAGTAGATAAATATCTACCACGAGCTTCCTAAGATGATGCGTATCCTACTTGTTGGTAATCCCAACGTGGGGAAAAGCGCCCTTTTTTCTCGACTGACCGGTACACACATTATCGCTTCCAATTATCCCGGCACCACTGTGGGGTTCACCAAAGGTTATCTAAATCTGGGGGAGGAGCGGGCTGAACTTATCGATGTCCCCGGCAGCTATACTCTTGAACCAAGTTCTAAGGCGGAAGAAGTAGCTGTGGAAATGCTCAAAGAAGGGGACTTGGTCATAAATGTCGTTGACGCCACCAATTTGGAGAGAAATCTCAATTTGACCTTGCAGTTGCTGGGGAGACAGACTCCAGTAATAGTTGCCCTCAACATGTGGGATGATACTAAGCATCGAGGTATAAATATTGATGTTGCCAAACTGGAGGAACTTCTCGGAGTACCAGTTATACCCACGGTAGGTGTTACCGGACAGGGAGTAAGGGAATTGGTGGGGCGTCTTCCCGAGGCGAAGGTACTTGAAAACGCTCGTACTTATTCTAATAGCGATGAGAGATGGGTGAGGGTGGGTGACATCGTGAGCCAGGTACAATCGTTGAGCCATCGCCACCATCGCTGGTATGAGCATTTGGAAGATGCCAGTAGTCATCGGGTAGGCGGGGTAATCATAGCCCTGCTGGTCCTTTTTGCCACCTTCTGGTTCGTCCGATTCATTGGCGAGGGAATAATTAACTATGTAGCAGACCCTCTCTTTGAAGGGCTATGGACACCAGTGCTAGTGAAACTGAGTGCTGCTTTAGGAGCAGGGGGGTTCTGGCACAACGTCTTGATAGGTAACCTTATCGGGGGGGAAATTGACCCTTCTCAGTCCTTCGGTTTGCTCAGTACCGGACTTTACATCCCTCTCGTTGCGGTGTTGCCGTATATTATCGCTTTTTACCTGGCATTAGGAATACTGGAAGATGTTGGTTACCTGCCCCGCCTGGCGGTACTGATGGATACAATAATGCACCGGTTGGGGCTACACGGCTATGCCATCATCCCCACTATTCTGGGCTTTGGATGTAATGTGCCTGCGGTTATGGCAACCCGTATTTTGGAGAGCCGTAAACAAAGGTTTATTGCCGCGACTTTGATTTCTATTGGCGTTCCCTGTGTTGCTTTGCAGGCTATGATAATCAAGCTGGTGGGGGACCCTGAGGTGGCTGGGCCGGGATACGTAGCTGTGGTTTACGGGAGCCTGTTTATATCCTGGGTTATCATAGGGCTAATCCTTAATCGCGCTGTCAAAGGGTTCAACCCGGAACTTCTGGTGGAGATTCCCCCCTACCGCTTGCCTCCGTGGCGGGTCATTGGTGAAAAGCTCTGGCTACGGGTCTCTGGCTTTATTAAAGAAGCCTTGCCCATAGTCCTCGGCACCGTGTTAGTGGTAAGCATCCTATACACATTAGGAGTTTTCAATGCCATTGCTGATATTACTGCTCCGGTATTGACTGGGCTGTGGGGGCTGCCTAAAGAGACAATTGTAGCCCTGGTCGTCGGCTTTCTGCGTAAAGATGTGGCCATGGGCATGCTAACCCCCCTGGCTTTAACTGCCAAGCAACTTGTTATCAGCAGCACGGTTCTGGCTATGTTTTTCCCCTGTGTAGCTACCTTTGTGATAATGGCCCGGGAGCTGGGGATACGAGACTTGCTTAAAGCTGTTGGAATAATGATAGCAGCAGCACTAATAATGGGTAGCTTGCAGAACCTGGTCCTATAGGAGCTAGATTCACTGGCTCATGTAGCAGACAAAGACTCTTTCAAAATCTGCGAGACATCTTTGACAGCCAGCTTATCATCCAGGTCTTCTGCCTTCACGGCATCGGTTAGCATAGTCAGGCAGCTAGGGCAGGCAACTGCTAAAGTCTCGGCTCCTGTTTCGTAGGCTTCTCTGATCCTGACTCGTGCTGGGCTATCTGCGCTGCCGGCTAAAAGGTCGGTAATGAAATTACCACTGCCACCGCCACAGCAGAAGGCATCTTTCCTGTTCCGCTCCATCTCCACCAGCTTAATGCCGGGAATACTTTGCAATATCTGCCTCGGCTCGTCATATATATTATTATACCGCCCGAGGAAACAAGGGTCATGATAAGTGACCTTAACCGCAATACGAGCCTGAGGGAGTTTTATCTGGTTCTTCTCTATCAAATCATTCAAGAGCTGGGTATAGTGATATAATTCAAAGCTTCCACCGAACGCCGGATAGTTGTTTTTCATCGTGTTATAAGCATGCGGAGAAAGCGTGACTATCTTCCTAACACCAAGCTCTTTGAATTTCTGGCTGTTTTTCTCCACCAGATGCTGAAACAGCCCCATCTCACCCAGCAAATAGATTTCGTTGCCGCAGCATTCCTCATCGTTACCCAATATTCCGAAGGAAACTCCGGTTGTCTCGAGCACGTGAACAAGGCTCTTGGCCATTTTCTGCGCATTCTCATCGTATGAACCCAGACACCCCACATACAAAAGATATTCATCGCCAGGCGCATATATCTTCGTGCCATTAGACCAGGCACTCCGGTCGCTCCTCAGCAGCTTCAAAGGATTTCCATAGCCATAAACAGCTTCAAAAAATCGTGACACGCGGGGTGGTATTTTCCCTTTCTCAACCATATCGCTCCTGGCTTCAATTATCCAGTCGACAATATCAGGAGCGAACTTCATCGGACATTGCTCAGTACAGTTCTTGCAGGTTGTGCAGGCGTAAAGGATTTCAGCGAAGTGCTCTGACCATTCAATTTCACCCTTCAACCAGGCGTAAATAAGCCAAAGTCGCCCACCAGTGGAATAGCTATCAAACCTGAATCTTCTGTAGGAGGGACAATTAAAGCTTGAGTAATCGGTGGGAAACTTACAGTACCCGCATCTAAAGCACCTGTGAATCTGGCTAACATATTTGTGCATTATTTTACCTCCCAATTTCCAGGGTTCATGATTCCATTGGGATCCAGGAGCTGTTTGATACTTCCCATAACCTTCAGTGTAGTTGGGTTCATCTTTTCCATAACCATCCGTTGTTCATCTATGTTTGGCTTCCAGATGACTCCGTCTTCCTTCAGAGCAAACTTAGCTGCTTCATCCAGGGCTGTCTTAGCCCTTTTCATTTCATCAGGATTGGCTCGATTAAACGTATAAGAGAAAGAGAACATCATAGAGTGACCCCCATCGATAACTCGTGCTGCTGAAGAATAAAATAGTTTGTACTTTGAAGCTAATTCCTCCAGTTTTTCTAAATACAGTTGATATTTGTCGATTGGAGCAATTGGACCGCTATACTCGAACCCGCCTCCCTTGCTTACGTCAGCAAACCTGGTAGTATCTTTCGATGGCATGGCTAAGAACGACGGCTTCATGTCGGGGGTAACACTGACAAATCCGCCATCCTTGCTTTCGAAATACACCCTGAGCGCCTCCCATGCCATTTTTTTCTTAAACTCAATTTCTTCTTCTGAGTCCCCTGTAATATACAGCAATATGTAGAAGTTCCCTTTGAACCTTGGCGGGAGCGGCTGAGCCGTCACAACTATATCCTCTATCATTTCGGTGTAGGCAAGCTTTCGTATGACTTCAGGTACCAGGTCTGCCTTATCCGTCAGAAATAGCATGGCATCTCTGATTTTCTTACATGGGTAAAGCTTCATCCCTAGTTTAGTGATAACACCCGTGCCGCCAAACCAACCCAAAAATAATCCAGACAAGTCAGGTAACGGAGGTCCTTTTGAGAACCACCGCGAGGATAGAGCACAGGAGCCGATTCGGCAAATCTCACCTGTTCCCAGTACAACCTCCAATCCGCTCACCATATCTGAGTTGAAGCCTCGCTGCTGTGACAATCGCCCCTGCCCATGTATAACCGCATTGGCTACTATTGTCGCTATGGGTGGTGAGTCCGGCATGCTATGCCGTAACCGGGGGTGGTGTTTTTGCAGATAACTTTTCAATGCACCTTGAGTAACACCGGCTTCAATGACTGCATACCCTGCCTTCTCATTCACCTCTAGAATGCTATCCATTCTCTTTAAGTCCATCACGATTCCGCCTTTAAGTGGAATCACCAGCCCCGTCAATGCCAATCCTCCTCCCTTGGGTGTTATCGGCACCTTTTCTCTGTTTGCAAGCTTTATTATCTCCTGTACTTCCTCAGTCGTCTTCGGCATCACTACATAATCCGGCTCATGTGGCGGCATCAAGCCGGGGTCCCGGCCGTAGAAATAGCGCTCTTCCGCTTGATTAGAAACGTAATCCTTGCCGACTATTTTTTGCAAGGCATTATATACGTCACTCATACTATTTACCCTCCATTGCAACTTGAAGGGCTGGCATACCCTCCAGAGGCAGTTTCTGCCCGCGCTCTTCACCCAGCGCCAACCTGCATAGGTCAATCATATGGATTGGATCCATACCAGCTTTGACGACCTTCTCGGCTAGAGAATCATAGCAAGCTGGACAGTTAAAAACGCAATACTTGGCTCCGAATTTAACCATATCGTCTATATTCTTCTTCTGTAAATCGTTTGCCATTGCCGGTCCTTTTGCCATCCTGATTATCTCAGCACAACACAGGCCATTCTCGTGGTCATATTCCCGTTGAACTCTCTCAACCCCGATTAACCCGAATATATCATCTACAAAGTGGTCCATTTGCGTGCTAAGCCGGGCTGAGCAGTTTCGCTGGTAGGCCGCCTTCACGTTCAGCGGTTTTATCTCATCTTTGAGTTCTTTTAGCCTGTTGTACAGAAATTCATAGTAATGGATAGGTTTGAATGGTACTTCGATGCCATAGGCTGGCGCAAGCGACGTAAAGGCCCCATAACATTCGTCGTGAAGGCAGATGACTTCCTTCATCCCAAGTTTGGCGATGTTTTCTATTACCTTAGGGAGGCGATCTTTGATTATCGACATCTTAGCATAGTGTAAATAGACAACGTTGCAGAAAAACTCTTGGCCGAAAAACGATGAGTGGGCGATATTCTCAAAAAGCTTGCCCCCGACTAGGGCGTTGAGTTGTGGCAGGAAACAGTATGACAAGGCCTTCTCCTCAATCTTACCAACCATGAACCTACCGACTGGTTCGCATTGGTTAATCCACATTGTTACAATAGGTCTCGGTGCCGGCAATATGCCCTTCTCTTCCTGGCGTTCGACAATCATGTAAAATGGGTGGTTGCCAAACGGGCAATATTCTTCGCAGGCGTAACACGTGGTGCATGCCTCAAGTACAGAAGAATCCTCACCATTGATTACCTTCTGCCACTCTATCTTTGCCTTGTCTTTGTCCTTAAAATCAATGTACTGGCATTTAACAAGGCAACTGATGGCTTTGCACTCAGCACATTTTGTCTTGTCAAATTTTAATTCAGGCATGGCATTTCCCTCCCTTCAACGTTGCATTATGGAAAATATAATTGCCAGTGTCAATGGTGAAGCCAGGTTGCTAGAATAAGTGTGGCTTAGCAGCAGCCAAGCGGGAATTATGACTGCGCATCTCATATGAGCATTGACTCACTTTGCCTTTAAGTGGGTCAATATTGGGGAAAGTTCAAGGGGGAAATACTAGTCCTTTGTCAAGCTATTCAAAATTAACCGAGCTTGCGTAATTCGGCTCTTAGTACCTTGCCTAAAAGGTTCTTTGGCAAGGATTCCGTAAATTGCACCTTTTTGGGCAACTTAAAGGTGGGCAAGCGATCTCTGCAGAAGGCAATTAGTTCCTCTTCATTTACACGTTTATCATTCTTTATGACGACGAAAGCCTTTATTTCCTCACCATATACAGCATCCGGGATTCCTACGACTCCTGCTTCTGCAACTGTGGGGTGTTGTAGGAGAATCTCCTCAACCTCCATCGGTGATACGTTTTCTCCACCTCTAATAATGATATCCTTCTTGCGGCCGGTGATGTAGAAGTAGCCATCATCGTCAATATAACCTATATCGCCGGTATGAAGCCAGCCCTCTTTGATAGTTTTGGCTGTTTCTTCAGGCAGGTTCCAGTAACCTTTCATCAGTGTGGGCCCCTTGACTACTATCTCGCCTTGCTGACCCGATGGAAGCTCTTGACCTTTCTCGTCGAAAACTTTGATGGTGTTGCATTTTAGCAGGCACTTACCGATGGAGCCATACTTAGGTAGTAGGTCGGCTGGTTGCCCTGTCGTAATGGCTCCTGATTCCGTTAAACCCCACCCCTCTCGAATATCCACTCCCACCTTTTCTTTCCACCTTAAGGTTACTTCCACGGGCAGTGGTGCAGCCCCACATTGACAGTCCTCGAGCGAACTCAAATCGTATTTTTCCAGCTCAGGAAATTCCAGCATCTGTATGTACATGGTAGGCACTGCTGCCATTTGGGTAACACGGAATCGCTGAATGGCTTTCAGTGCCTCTTCGACATTCCACCACCGTAGCAGAATCGTCCTTCCTCCTACGAAATTACGAGTGTTACTGAAGGCAATACCATACGAGTGCGAGAGAGGGAGCACTCCTAGGCTGACCATTTCTCTATTTAAACTGGAAATTCGCTGAGTGACTTCACTGAGTTGGAGTGTTTTGGGATTAAGCGCACGGCTGTTTAGCTGCAAAGTCAAGGAGCGATGGATCAGAACATATTCGTAGAAGAATAGGGCGTTGATATAAAGTGAGTAATGCGTGTGCATCACACCCTTGGGTGGTCCTGTAGTGCCAGCAGTGTATATTAGAGCGGCAACATCGTCATTATCAGTCTGGGCAATCGTCAGTTCAGCAGAACTAGTTGACATAATATTGTGATATGAGATGGTTCCAGAAACGTCATCGCGGTCTGTGAGGATTACATATTGCAGGTTTGTGGTTTGCTTTTGTGCCTCTAGTATCCGGCCTGCAAAATCTGAGCTAGTAAGGATAGCTTTAGCTCCGCAGTCACGATATATATGAGCGGCTTGGTCGGGCCGCAGCAGGGGAGTCAAGGGGACGACGACAGCGCCTATCTTGTATATGGCGGGAAAAGCAGAGAGTAGCTCCGGACTATTAGGCATCTGTACAGCCACTCGGTCTCCTTTGTTTATACCAAGTCCTTTGAGAGCATTCCCTAACAGGTTAGCGTTTCGATTTATCTCAACATTTGTGTACCATCTCCCTTCGAAATAAATGTCTTCATATTCGCCGAACCTTTTGATGTTATCATCTATTCCGCTGCCAATATTCATAATACATCCCTGCTCAATTCAGTATTTCATTATTATTTGGTACTGAGCAAGCTTTAACCCAATTGCTCTTGAGTTGATGGTACAACTCTGGCAATGAACCGTCAAGTTTCAAGAAGGACTCTATTCACTCAGTATTTGTGAGTACTATATTCAGGCAGTGAGATTCTCAGAAAGCGTTGACTGCCACTTATAAAAATTCGTTATCGGTTCAGCTTCAACGGTTGACATCGTACCGTTTTTGTGCCATAGTCTGTTGTTCTAAAAAAAGCTTACGTCAGGAGGTCAATCAATGGTCGGCATAAAGTCTTATGGAACTTACATACCATGGTATCGGATAGACCGCATGGTCATCTACGGGGCAATGGGATGGCTTAATCCAGTTGGTCTTTTGCCCGGGGAAAAGGCAGTAGCCAGCTATGATGAAGATAGCCTTACCATAGCCGTGAACGCAGCTATGGACTGCCTAAATGGGATTGATAGGAACACAATTGACGGCGTATATTTTGCCAGTGTTAGTCTACCTTATAAAGTAAGGCAGAATGCAGCAATAATCGCTACCGCTCTCGACTTAAGACCTGATATAAGAACTGCCGATTTCACCAGTTGCACGAAAGCGGGGACTACCGCCCTAGTTGCTGCTTGTGATGCCATCAAGGCTGGGTCGGCGAAGAAAATTTTAGTTTGTGCTTCTGACTGTCGTCCGACAAGAGCCGGTAGTTCGCAAGAGCAAGCTTATGGGGATGCCGCTGCTGCGATTCTTGTGGGGGAAGACGATGTGATTGCTGAGCTCCAGGAGGTACACTCTCTTTCTTATGATTTCGCTGATAGGTGGATGGCGGATTTTGACAGATTTGATAGGACCTCAGAAGATAGGTGGATTAGAGATGAAGCGTATACTAAATTTATTTCTGAAGTTATTTTGGGACTGGCCAAGAAACACAGTCTTAGCCCCAAAGATATAAGCAAGCTGGCTTTGCCCAGCCTTTATGCTAGAGAGGATGCTGGCATAGGAAAGCGCTTAGGGCTTGAACCGGGCCAGATTCAGCACCATTTGCTTGATGCCGTAGGTCACTGCGGCACTGCACATCCCTTGGTTTTACTTGCAGCAGCACTCGAAGATAGTAATCCAGAGGACAATATTGTTGTTACTAGTTGGGGAAGTGGGGGTGATGCTCTATTATTTCGAGCTACAGGAAAAGTGGGCGACTTAAGAGATAAAAAGAAAGGTGTCAAAAAGGCTTTAGCATCTAAGAATATGCTAACGAATTATGCCAAGTATACTAGTTTCCGAAATGTAGGTTCGGTGGCTTTGGGGATGAGGGCTGAAACAGGAGTTCCGTGGGACCAGAAACCCCTATCTTGGCGTAATCGCAAGTCGCTCCTAGGCCTCGTAGGTTCGAGATGTAAAAAGTGTGGCACTCCACAGTTTCCTGCTCAAAGAGTGTGTGTTAACCCCAGTTGTAAAGCTATTGACCAGATGGAAGAGTACAGGTTCTCTGATAAGAAAGGCCAGCTCTTTACTTACACCGAAGATTATCTAGGGTTCACACTCAATCCTCCAGCGCTATATGGTATGATAGACTTCGAGGGAGGTGGAAGATTTAATTTTGAAGTGACTGATTGTGAGCCAGGCAGCCTTAAAGTAGGCATGCCTGTGGAAATGAGCTTCCGAAGGAAGTTTGTTGATGAGAAGCGGGGCACTTATTTCTACTTCTGGAAAGTGACTCCAGCGAGGGAGTAGTTAATAAATGAAAGGAGGGATAAAAAATGGGTTCGATTAAGGATAAGGTTGCTATTGTAGGTATGGGTTGCACCAAGTTTGGCGAGCGCTGGGATGCCGGCCCTGAGGATTTGATGGTCGAAGCGTTTACGGAATGTATTGATGATGCTGGAATACAGCCAAAGGATATTCAGGCGGCTTGGGTAGGCACTCAGTTCACTGAAGTTAACCAGGGGGTTAGCGGTTTACCCTTGGCTCAAGCCCTGAAATTACCCTTCATTCCAGTGACTCATGTAGAAAATATGTGTGCTAGTGGTTCCGAGGCTTTGAGGGGAGCTTGCTATGGAGTTGCGTCAGGGGTTTATGATATTGCTCTAGCAGTTGGTGTCGAAAAGCTTAAGGATGTCGGCTACGGTGGGCTTCCCGAGATGGCTCTTGGTGCTGCAGGGAAATACGATTCGCTTGTTAGCCCCAATATGACTGCACCAGGGATGTTTGCCATGATGGCTACGAGATACTTTGCCAGGTATGGGCTCAGTCCTGAAGAAGGCAAGCTAATGCTTGCTAAAGTATCCTCAAAGAGCCACCATAATGGTACTTTGTCTGAAAAAGCCCACTTGCGCAGGGAAGCTCCTGTAGAAGTTATAGTGAAAGCTCCTATAGTTGCCTGGCCGTTGGGGTTATATGATTGCTGTGGAGTGAGCGATGGGTCTGCAGCAGCCATTGTTGTTCGGGCTGACATGGCAAAGAATTTCCGCCCTGATCCTGTCTATATTAAAGCTCTTCAAATTGCTGCCAGTTCTGGAGAAGAGATGATGTATACCGATTACGACTATACTCATGTTGAGACTACTACTCGAGCTGCGGCTAAGGCTTATGAGGAGGCGGGGATAAAGAACGCGCGTGCGGAGATAAGCATGGCCGAGGTTCATGACTGCTTCTCCATCACTGAGGCAGTAACTATGGAAGACCTGCAGTTCAGTCCGAGGGGGAAGGTGAAGGAAGATATTGATGCTGGCAGGTTCAACTTGGATGGTGAGCAACCAATCCAAACCGATGGCGGTTTAAAATGCTTTGGTCATCCCATCGGGGCCAGTGGACTTAGGATGATGTATGAAGAGTATAAACAGCTTCAAGGAAAATGCGGGCCAAGACAGGTAAAGAACCCCAAATTTGGCCTCACCCATAATCTTGGCGGCTTCCCTCCTCGGTGTGTAATTAGTACATTTATCGTAGGACTTTAAAAGAACGATAGAAATGAAGTTCGGGGTCGCACAGGAGAAAAAAAGAGGGAACGAGGAACTGTTTAGCTGTGGGGAAAACTAGAGAAGCAAGAGTATAACAGTTTCTATGGATTATTCATTTTGAGGCTTCTGTTCTCAGGATGCTGTACGAGATGTACAAACAATTGCAAGGCAAGGCCCAATTACCGGAACGGCAGATCAAGAATCCCAAGCTAGGTCTAACTCACAATTTAGGCGTTTTCCCACCTATGAACATCGTTAGCATTGCTATTATTGGATTGTAAAGGAAACTACATTTGGGAGGCTAACTATGGCTAATAGTAGTCTGATTACCGATGAGCTGCGGAAATTGATAGGTATGACTTTAGAGACCATCGTTTTCAAAGTCGAGGAAGGAGCAATCCAGAGGTATGCACAGGCCATAGGTGACCCCAACCCTATATATAATGACCCAGATTTTGCCAGTAAAACCAAGTATGGACGGTTATTGACTCCTCCTGGTTTTACCGGTTGGCCAACGAAGGCTGGACGCCTTTCGGAAAGACTGCTTGAGTCTCTGGCAAAAGCTGGAGCACCTTCAAGGCTTCTCGATGGTGGTATCGAATTTGAATTTTTTGAATCCGTTGGCGCAGGCGACGTATTAACTGCCACAACTAAAATCGCCGACATTACCGAACGCGAAACTAGACTGGGCAAGACCATGTTTACGACACTGGAGACTACCTTTGTGAACCAAAAGGGCAATGTGGCACTTAAAAGCCGGTCGACATTTATCATGTTTTAGTCTGTTTTCACTACTTTATTTTTTGGAGGAGAGATGGCTAAACAAGTTTATTGTGAGGACGTTGAAGTAGGTACTGAGATAACACCATTAGCTAAGATTGCTACAACTCGCATGCTAGTCCAATGGGCGGGAGCATCGGGAGATTTCAATCCCTTGCATTATGATGAGGATTTCGCTAAAGCTATGGGTGTAGGTGCCCCCATTGTGCACGGCGCGCTTAAGCGTGCTTGGTTAGGGCACTTGATGACTGATTGGATTGGAGAAGAGGGGAAACTCAAGAAATTGTCCTGCCAATACCGCGGTATGGATTATCCTCGGAAAATGAAGACAATGCAAGAGCCTCATGATGGCGAAATTTGGTGGTGTAAAGGCAAAGTGACCAAGAAGTATGAACAGGGTGATGAGCACTTGGTTGAGTGCGAGATTTGGGTGGAGAATGGAAAGGGAGAAAAGACAACACCTGGATCAGCCCTGGTTGCTTTACCAACACGAAGTGGAAAATAAGCGATAGTATTTGTTTTGATAGCTATTTAGGGCAGTTTCCTGTATGTATACCTGAATCAAGCCTGTATTTCCACGAGAACAAAGTCAAAGGAGGTAAAAATGGGAAAACTAGATGGGAAGGTAGCGGTTATCACAGGGGCGGCACGGGGTATAGGCAGAGCTGATGCTCTGTTGTTTGCCAAAGAAGGTGCGGTCGTTTTTGTGAGTGATATTGATGAGGCACCGCTCATGGAGGTAGTCAAAGAAATTAAAGCTGCGGGAGGGAAAGCTGATGGTTGTGCTGGCGATGTGAGGAAGCTCGAAGATTGTCAGAAAGTCATGGACAAGGCAGTCGAAAAATTCGGTAAAATAGATATTTTGATCAATAATGCCGGGCTTACCAGAGATGCTTTAATACATAAAATGACGGATGCCCAGTGGGACATATGTGTTGATATAAGTCTCAAGGGCACCTTTAACTGTATTAGAGCAGCTTCAAAATATATGATGAAAACAGAACACAATGGAAAAATAATCAATGTGGCTTCCGTAGCTGGACTGATGGGAAACATCGGCCAGATTAACTACTCTGCTGCCAAGTCAGGTCTGATCGGACTGACTAAAACTATAGCCAGGGAGTGGGGACGATTTGGTGTTACCTGCAATGTCATTGCCTATGGCTTTGTAGATACACGGTTGACCAGAGAAAAAGAGATTCAGCAAGAAGAGGTGGCTGGAGAAGCAGTGGGTATACCCAAGAAAGTAAGAGATATGATTCTATTTCAAGTTAAACCGATGACCCCTGAAGATGCTGCTAAGCCTGTTCTGTTCCTGGCTTCAGATGACGCTGCTTTTATTACGGGACAAGTGCTGAACGTTTCCTCTGGAATGTATATGTAAGTCTGAACATTTGACTCCGTTATAACCAGAGATTCATTGGATACAAGCTGTCTGTTATTTGGCAATTTGAAAAGAACAGGTAAGGAGATTGATAATGGCGAAGAGACTTGAAGGTCAAGTAGCTATAGTTACTGGTGCCGGACGGGGCATTGGTCGAGGAGAAGCCCTGGCTTTAGCATCGGAAGGGGTGAAAGTAGTAGTGAATGATCTGGGAGGTGCTGTTGATGGTTCGGGGACATCAACTTCACCGGCAGAAGAAGTAGTGGCAGAGATTAAAAAGCTGGGTGGAGAGGCAGTTACCAACCATGACTCAGTGGCCACTATGAAGGGCGGCGAGAACATCGTAAAGACTGCTATAGATAGATTTGGCAAGGTTGATATACTGGTCAATAATGCCGGAATTCTACGTGACAGAATGCTGTTCAACATGAGCGAAGAAGACTGGGATTTGGTGCTCAAAGTGCACCTCTTTGGTCATTTCTATACCATCAGGGCAGTGAGTCCCTTCTTCCGACAGCAGAGATATGGACGAATAATAAATACCTCATCTGTAGCAGGTCTCAATGCCACTACTTATGGGCAGGCTAATTACGGTGCAGCTAAAGAAGGAATCGTTGGCTTAACAAGAAAAGTAGCGCGGGATATGGGCCGGTATGGTGTGACGTGTAATTGTATTAGGCCTAACGCCGGGACCCGGCTTACCCTCAGCGACGAAATGAAGAAAGCTAGGCCAGAAGCTATGGCCAGGTTTGAGCAAATGAAGCCTGAAGATATTGCTCCTCTGGTGGTATGGCTTGCTTCTGATGATGCTGCTAATGTCAATGGGCGGACATTTTTTGTAGAACGAGGCCGAATTGGGCTCTATTCGGAGCCGGTTTTGGAGAAGCAACTGGTTAAAGCTGGTGGATGGACGATTGATGAGCTATTCATGTTCATGCCAGTAACGATGACCAAGGAACTGGTAAATCCGGACCGGCCTCAAATAAAGTAATTTCTTGCTGTATGCTGTCAGCGGGCTCAATTTGTAGTCACATATTTGGGAATCGGTGCTTTAGCTAGTTGTGCAAAAGTTTGGACGGTAACAGTTATTACCATAATTTGGTCTGGCTGGACAGTGTATTTTGAATCATCGCTTGCGGTGTCATAAGGGCAGAGGCGCTACACCGTGAGCAGTTAATTTCGGGGAAGTTAAGAATGGACTTTAGACTGAGCGAAAAAGAACTAGCCTTGAAGGAAGAAATTCATAAGTTTGCCGAAGCCGAGTTACCTCCGGATTTTGTGCGCAACACTGTAATTGATGGGGAGTTCAAAGATTTTGAGTTCGAAATAGCTATGTCCAGGAAACTGGCACAAAGAGGTTGGCTCGTTATGAGTTGGCCAGAGAAATATGGTGGATGTGACGCTTCTCTCTTGGAGCAAACAATATACGAAATGGAGATAGCCTACTGGGGAATACCGGGAGCATGGATGGGCATAAGTGGAATACAATGGGTAGGACCCTGCTTGATGTTGTTTGGCACTGAAGAGCAAAGAGAACAATATTTGCCTTTAATTGCTTCAGGTGGAAAAGATGGTATCTGGTGCACGGGTTACAGTGAGCCAAATGCTGGCTCGGACTTTGCTAATATTCGGACACGGGCGGTGAGGGATGGAGATCACTATGTCATTGATGGGCAAAAGGTGTGGACGAGTGCTGCTCACCGGGCTAGATGGTGCTGGCTGGCTGCCAGAACAAAGCAAAATGCCGCTAAGAAACATCAGGGAATCAGTATCTTTATCGTGGATATGAAGAGCCCGGGTGTTACAGTTAATCCTATTTTGAACTACTATGGGCGGCATCACTTTAATGAAGTATTTTTTGATAATGTGAGAGTACCGGCTTCCAATTTGGTGGGAGAGGAAAATAAGGGCTGGTATTATCTTATGCAGTCACTGGCTTTTGAGCGGCGCAGCATAGCGCCTACTACCTACGGTAGTTTAAAGTGGATTTTAGAAGAGTTAGCCAAGTATGCTGGGCAAACTGAGTATGATGGTCAGCCATTGTCTCAAAATCCCGTGGTTCGCACCAAGCTAGCTGACCTGGCTATTGACCTGGAAGTACTGAAGATGTTCGCCTTCCAGCTTTCCTGGCAGATAAGTCAGGGTCAAATTCCGGTCTATGAATCATCAAGAAATAAAATAATGGGTGATGCTTTAATGAAACGGGGGGCTATCACTGGGGCAGAGATTTTGGGAATATACGCTCAGATTGACCCGGATTCGGAATGGGCTAAACTGGATGGTGCCATACAAGGTGCATATCTGGGATTTCCTGGTCAGGCGATCGCAGCGGGTACTGCTGAAATCGAAAAAAGTATCATTGCGCAATTCAGACTGGGATTACCCAAATCATATTGAATTTTTTGGAGTTTAATTAATAGCATATCCCTGTCGTTGTGAGTGGGGCGAATAATCTGAACTCACCACTATGTTCAGGGTGATAAAGATGTAGACTTTTTAAGGGATTACTATGGACTTCAGTTTTACAGAAGAGCAGGACATGCTGCGGATTTCAGCCAGAGATTTTCTGGTAAAGGAATGTCCCAAAACTAAAGTCAAGGAGATGGCTAGGGATGAAAGAGGCTATGACCCGCATATGTGGCACAGTATGGCGGAACTGGGCTGGATGGGGCTCATCTTTCCTGAAGAATATGGCGGCATGGGTGCCAGCTTTATGGATTTGGTTATCCTGATGGAGGAGATGGGAAAGAATATCCTACCCGGTCCCTTCTTCTCCACTATCGCCCTTTGTGCTCTGCCGCTACTTGAATATGGAAGCAGTGAGCAGAGAACTAAGTTTATATCGCAAATAGCTACAGGCGAGGCTATCTGGACGTTTGCTTTAGGCGAATCGTCAGGCAGATATAAAGCTTCTGAGGTAAAACTTCGTGCTGTATTGAAAGGGACATATTACGTTCTTCAGGGGTACAAGTTTTTTGTTACTGATGCTCACGTCGCTGATTATATCCTTGTAGCGGCTAGGACCGGAGAAGGTGAGAGACCCGAGGATGGAATCACATTGTTTATGGTGGATGCCAGGGGACCAAATGTGAAGATGGAGGCAATCCCGACTATAGGCGGTGACAGGCAGTTCAAAGTTAGCTTTGATAGTGTAGCGGTGCCCCAAAATAATATCCTGGGCAAGGTGGGTAATGGCTGGTATATAGTGGACTTCATATTACAGCGGGCTGCTGTGCTAAAGTGTGCTGAGATGTCCGGAGCGTGTCAGGCTGTTTTGGATATGACCAGTAGCTATGCCAATGAACGAATTCAGTTTGACCGGCCGATTGGTTCTTTTCAAGCGATACAGCACAAACTGGCTGACATGTTGATTGATGTGGAGGCGGTTCAATATTTACTTTATCAAGCAGCATGGGGAATAAGCGTTGGTTCGCCGTCGCCCTGGCAGATTTCTGCAGCCAAAGCTAAAGCCAATGAGTCTTACCAGCAAATTTGCATCGAAGCTATTGCTACTCATGGGGCTATCGGATATACCATGGACCATGATATTGGTCTCTATTACCGTCGTGTCAAGGCGGCACAGTTTGCTGCCGGCGATGCTGACTTACACAGAGAAGTGATAGCCAGCGGATTGGGGCTTTAATGTTGCCAGACAAAAAATTTGTCGACCCGGTGGATATAAATTGCTTCTCTCTGATAAAATTTGTACAAGATCAGGATTCGGTACGGATTAGGCAGTTTGAATTGGGTCTTGACAAAATTAGATGATGATGTTATACTAAACAGTTTACGTTATGTTTCCATTCTCGTTTAGTCTTGTCGCCTTAAATTTTCCTATTTAGTGTCTTCAAGATATTGTTTTGAAGAAAAAGCAGGATCGTTCCTTCTATGCTTAAACGCAAGTCGCTGAAGTCTTTCGCTAAATTGCCCGAGACTTTAGAAATACCTGACCTTATTCATGTTCAGCTTGATTCATTTCGCTGGTTTCAAGAAGAAGGTTTGCGGGAGCTCTTTGAAGAAATCTCACCGATTCAAGATTATACTGGCACCAGACTAGAATTACACTTCGTTGATTATGAGTTTCGAGAGCCTCTGCATTCTATTTCTGAGTGTCTTGAGCGGGGTCTGACTTATTCTTCTCCTATTCATGTTACTGCACAACTAGTGGTGAAAGAGACGGGGGAGATCAAGCAACAGGAGTTATACTTTAGTGATTTCCCTTTAATGACGGATGCCGGCACTTTTATTATTTCTGGAGTAGAGCGGGTAGTCGTCAATCAGTTAACGCGTTTTCCTGGTGTTTATTTCACGTTAGAGAGAGACCCTTCGAGTGGGCGAGAATTGTGTTTTGCCAAGCTTGTTGCTGAACATGGGGCATGGCTTGATTTTGACACTTCTAATCGAGACGTAATTTCGGTCAAGGTGAGCGGCAAGCGGAAAATACCAATTACTACTTTATTGCGTGCCATAGGCTTTGAGGGTGATGAGACGTTGCTTTCCCTTTTCCAGGATGTAGATAACTCGCCTGAGCATGCTTATCTCCACTCTACGGTAGAGCGAGATCCTTTGATTAAAAACAAGGCTGATGCCCTGTTTGATATTTATAGAAAATTATCTTCTGGTGAAGCTCCTAGTCTTAGCAGTGCCCAGGCCTTGCTGAATAATTTCCTATTCAACCCTCGCCGTTATAGCCTGGGTAAAGTTGGTCGTTACAAGCTTAATAAAAAGTTGGGTCTTAATATCCCTGAGAATTGTACTGGTTTGACTCCTGAAGATTTGGTGCAAATAGTCCGCCGTATTATTTCAGTTAATCTTGGCAAGGAAGTTCCTGATGACATTGACCATTTAGGCAATCGAAGGGCCCAGGCAGTAGGTTTTCTAATACAAAAGCAATTTCGCATCGGTTTATTAAGGTTAGAGAGAGCTATTAAAGAGCGAATGAGCATTCTTGGCCCCGAGGCGGCGACTCCTGCTGCTTTGATCAACATTCGCCCTGTAGCAGTCGCTATCAGGGAGTTCTTTGGCCGGTCACAACTATCTCAATTCATGGATCAAACTAATCCGCTAGCTGAGCTAACTCATAAGCGTCGTCTCTCTGCTATGGGTCCTGGAGGCCTCTCAAGAAAACAGGCTGGATTTGAAGTTCGTGATGTACATCATTCTCATTATGGCAGGATTTGTCCCATAGAGACACCGGAGGGGCCAAACATTGGTCTTATCGGCTCTCTAGCCACTTACGCTTCAGTTAATGGATATGGTTTTATAGAGACACCATACCTCAGAGTTATTCAGGAAGTTCCCAATACTATGGAAGAGTTGATGGGACGAACAATCGGGGAGAATATAGATAGTGCGGGCACAGTTGTGGCCAAGGTTGGAACATTAATTACGAAGAAGCTTGCACAAAGGTTATCTTCTCTTCCGGCTCGGAATATTAAGGTAGCTCCTTTTATTTCCAACCAGATTGTTTACCTGACAGCCGACGAAGAAGGTCAGTATGCCATTGCCCAAGCTAATGCTCCTCTTAATAAAAGAAATGAGTTTGTTTATGACAAAGTTGAGGTTAAGAGAGGGGAGAGATATTTTAAGGAATCAGTAGACAAAATAAATTTTATCGATGTTTCACCAAAACAGCTATTTAGTATAGCTGCTTGTCTTATCCCCTTTCTTGAGCACGATGATGCTAATCGGGCTTTGATGGGCTGCAATATGCAACGACAAGCGGTGCCATTATTACGTCCCGAGTGTCCTTTGGTAGCTACTGGTATGGAAAGAGAGGTGGCTAAATATAGTGGGCAGGTGATATTTGCTCCTGACGATGCTGTAGTTGCTTCGGCGACAAGCTCAAGAATAACGATCAAAAATGGAGGAGGCGAAGAGCAATCGTTCGATTTAATCAAGTTTGCTAGAACTAATCAAGGGACGTGCATCAATCAGCATCCTATTGTAAACAAAGGTGATAAAGTCAAGAAAGGACAAGTATTGGTAGATAGTTTTTCTCTGGATGGTGGAAATCTCGCTTTGGGACGAAATGTTATTTGTGCTTTTATGAGCTGGGAAGGGTGTAATTTTGAGGATGCCATTATTATAAGCAGAAAGCTAGTTAAGGATGATGCTTATACTTCCGTTCACATTGAAAAATATGAAATAGAAGAGCGTGATACTAAGCTTGGTCCTGAAGAAATCACCAGAGATATACCTAATGTAAACGAAGAGAGCCTCGCTAACCTTGATGAAATAGGTATCGTACATATCGGAGCTGAGGTGAAGCCGAACGATATTCTGGTTGGGAAAATTACTCCCAAAGGTGAGACTGAACCTTCAGCGGAAGAAAAATTGTTACGAGCTATTTTTGGTGAAAAAACACGGGAAGTGAAGGATAGTTCTCTCAGAATGCCATCAGGAGAATGGGGAAGGGTGATTAGAACTAAGGTATTTTCTCGTGACAAGCATGATGAATTGCCTGCTGGAGTTAACAACATTGTACAAGTATGGGTTGCTCAAAAGCGCAAAATCTCAGTGGGAGATAAAATGTCAGGGAGACACGGCAATAAAGGGGTCATTTCTACCATATTGCCTGAGGAAGACATGCCATTTTTACCGGATGGCACGCCTGTAGATATTATTCTTAATCCTCTCGGTGTTCCCTCACGTATGAACATTGGGCAGGTTTTGGAGGCTCATTTGGGTTGGGCAGCGCAGACGCTAGATTTTAAGGCTATTAATCCTATTTTTGACGGAGCTGATGCCCTGACTATCGAGGATGCCTTAGCTAGAACTTGGATAGCTTGGAAAGCTGGTGCTGTTAACTTTAGCCCTGAAGATCCCGAGGGTACCAGGACCAATCTAGAAAAGGTTGGAGAATGGCTTTCTCATCATGGTTTTGATGCCAAGGAAATCATGGATGAAGAGCATAAAGGTGTGGCCAGGAGAGCATCTCTCTGTCTGTGGCTTGAGGAACTGGGCATAGCAGATAGTCATCAACTTAGAACTCTATGTGATGAAGATTTAGAACAGATAGTACAAAAAGTTTATAAAGAGCGAAAGCTCTATCCTCCTATTTTTGGCAAAATGGAACTTCGAGATGGGAGAACTGGCAAACTGTTCGATAAGCCCGTAACTGTGGGCAATGTGTATATAATGAAGCTGATACATCTTGTTGGTGATAAGGTACATGCTCGTTCCACAGGTCCATACTCGCTCATTACCCAGCAACCATTGGGAGGCAAAGCTCAGTTTGGTGGTCAGAGGTTTGGTGAGATGGAGGTATGGGCATTGGAAGGGCATGGCGCCGCTCATACACTGCAAGAGATGCTTACAATAAAGTCAGATGATGTTATGGGACGGGCTAAAGCTTATGAATCTCTTGTTAAAGGTGAGGATATTCAACAACTTGGTATTCCAGAATCAACCAAGGTTTTATTTATGGAGCTACGTAGTTTAGGTTTTGCTGTTGAACTACTTAGCGAGGGGGAAAATGTCTCAATTTGATGGCATTAATGGTATTCGAATAAGTCTTGCTTCACCGGAACAAATCAGGAGTTGGTCTCATGGTGAGATAACTAAGGCAGAGACGATAAATTACCGCACTTTGAAGCCAGAGAGAGATGGTCTATTTTGTGAAAAGATTTTTGGCCCTGTTAAAGATTTTGAATGTCACTGTGGCAAATATAAAAAAGCAAGGTATAAAGGAGTTATTTGTGATAAATGTGGTGTTGAGGTTGCTCATTCTAGTGTACGCCGGGAACGCACAGGGCATATAGAACTAGCCGCGCCAGTTACCCATATTTGGTTTGTTAAGTTAGTACCTAGTCGACTCGGGCTGCTCCTTAATTTTTCTCCACGAGACTTGGAGAGCGTCATCTATTTTGCTCGGTATATAATCATCTCTGTTGATGAGGAGGCCAAACAGAAGAAGGTTGACCGAGTTAAAGAAGAGGTGGTTCAAAAAATTGCTGAGCAAGAAGAACGCCTGGACAAGCAAATTGAAGAATTGGAAGCCAAAGGTCTGGAGGAAGAGCTTAAGATAAAAGAGGTGAACCAGCTTCGTACTGGATTTACAGAAAAGAAAGAAGGACTTGAAGAAGGGCTGAAGGCAAGTGTTGCAGAGATAGAAAGTCTTCAGCCGCTAAAATTGCTTAACGAAGAAGAATGCAGGAAACTTAAAGATAAATATGGTGATATTTTTGAAGCTGGCATGGGAGCTGAGGCTATTCTACAGGTATTGAAGCAAATTGATGTGGGCGCTTTACACCAGGAGCTTCGTGAGCAAATCCGTAGCACCTCGGGCGGATATCGTAAGAGGGTCAGTCAACGGCTACAATTGGTTGAAGCTTTTAAGCTCAGTGGGAATAAACCTGAGTGGATGGTTTTGACTGTGCTTCCTGTATTACCTCCATCGCTTCGTCCTATAGTTCAGTTAGATGGTGGTCGTTTTGTTATTAGTGATCTTAACGACCTCTATCGGAGGGTTATTAATCGTAACAATCGTCTCCGCCGTCTTATGAAGTTAGGTGCGCCGGAAATAATTATCAGAAATGAGAAACGCATGTTGCAGGAAGCTGTTGATGCTCTTATTGATAATGGACGAAGAGGGCGCGCAGTTACCACTGGTAATAAGCATGCCTTGAAATCTCTTTCTGACATCCTGAAGGGTAAGCAAGGACGGTTCCGGCAAAATCTTCTCGGTAAGCGAGTAGACTACAGCGGTCGCTCGGTCATTGTTGTTGGTCCTAAACTTAAGCTTCATCAATGTGGTTTGCCACGCTATGTTGCTTTGGAGCTATTTAAGCCTTCGGTTATGCACAAACTCATAAAGAATGGGTATGCCAATAACCTTAAGAGTGCCCGGCGATTGGTGGAAAAAGGTAGCCCTGAGGTTTGGGATGCACTGTATGAAGTAGTTAAAGAGCGTCCTGTGTTGCTTAACCGTGCTCCCACATTGCATCGGCTTAGCATTCAAGCTTTTGAACCAGTGTTAATCGACGGCGATGCTTTTCAGCTCCACCCCTTAGTTTGTGCTGCCTTCAACGCTGATTTTGATGGCGACCAGATGGCAGTTCATGTGCCATTGTCCAAGGCCGCGGTGAAGGAGGCCCGGGAGCACATGCTTAGTCCTTACAATATGTTGCAACCAAGTTCTGGAGAACCTGTTACAACACCCGCCCTGGATATGGTTCTGGGCTGCTATTATCTTACCATTTCGAGGCCTGGGGCCCGAGGGGAAGGGAAATTTTTCAACAGTTTTGATGAGGCTAAGTTAGCTTACGAACTTGGCATTATCGAACTTGGTGCTGAAATTGTTGTGCGAGATCCTTCGCTTTGTTCAGATGGGGGGAGGATAAATACTACAGCGGGCAGAATTATATTTAATAATGCTTTACCTCCGCAACTTGGCTTTTACAACAAGACAGTAGATAAGGCTTCCTTACGAACATTAATCTCTGATTGCATTCGTCTATTGGGTAATGAAGGGACTGCGGGTGTCCTTGATAGACTTAAAGAATTAGGGTTTGACTATGCTACAAAGTCAGGCCTTTCCATCGCTATGGATGATATTGAAGAGCCTCCAGCGAGGTTCAAACTTCTTAAAGAATCTGATGAGAAAGTCAGCCTTATTGAGGATCAATTTAACCGTGGCTTGATTACTGAGGATGAAAAGTATGAAAGCACGGTTCAAGTGTGGATGGAGGCTACAGATAAGGTTACTAAGGATATATCCCAATCGCTAGACCCTTACGGTAGTGTTTACATGATGGCTACGTCGGGTGCCAAGGGGAATATTTCTCAGATTAGCCAAATGGCAGGGATGCGAGGGTTGATGACCGACCCCTCAGGAAGAATAATAGATTTTCCCATTAAATCGAGTCTGAGGGATGGACTGACACCCATGGAGTATTTCATTTCTACCCATGGTGCTCGTAAAGGATTAGCCGATACTGCCTTGAGGACATCAGATAGTGGTTATCTTACCAGACGCCTTGTCGATATAGCTCAAGATGTCATTGTAACTGAAATAGATTGTGGTACCACCGAGGGGGTTTGGATATCACGGGAAACTACTGAAGGATCCCTTCCCCCCTTTGAAGATCGAATTACTGGCTACTTAGCAGCAAGCAAGATTGTTGACCCAGATACAAATTCAGTCATTGTTGATCGTGATGAAGAAATTGACGAAGATAAAGTGAAACAAATTATCGAAACCAACATTACCCGAGTACAAGTGAGGTCGCCTCTTACTTGTCGTGCTCGATTTGGCATATGTCGAAAGTGCTATGGAAGGGACTTGGGCAAAAAGCAATTAGTGAAGATTGGCACCGCTGTAGGAGTTATTGCTGCCCAGAGCATCGGTGAGCCTGGAACTCAGCTTACTCTACGTACTTTCCATACAGGAGGTGTAGTAGGTGTTGATATTACCACTGGGTTACCTCGTGTAGAAGAGCTTTTCGAAGCTAGAACACCAGATGGTAGTGCGATCATTTCTGAGATTGATGGCACTGTTGAACTCACCCATACTGATGGAGCAAGCACCGTTAAAATCATTAGCTCTGAATTCTACTTGGATGAATACCCAATTCTGCCAGGAGCGAAGCTAGCTGTAACTGATGGGCAGTCGGTAGATGCTGGTAGCATCCTATTTTCTCTACCAGAGAAGACAGACGAGACATTACCCACTGTTAGCCGTGGTGAAGCAGAGCAATCTCAGGTAGCTAGAGTAACCGGTCAAGTTATCATTGAGGATGACCGTGTTTATGTTAGGTATGAAGAGAGGGAGGAGCGGGAATATAGCGTACCCCATGGTACATATTTGCTTGTTCAATCAGGGGACCAGGTCAAAGCGGGCGATAGACTTACTAGAGGTCCCGTTGACCCTCATGATGTCTTGCGTATTATGGGAAAGGATGCAGTCCAACAATATTTGATTAATGAAATACAAAAAGTATACCGTGCACAAGGGGTGACTATACACGATAAACATATTGCTGTCATTACTCGGCAGATGTTAAGCAACGTGAGAATTATTTCTTCGGGAGATACGAAACTTCTGCCTGGTGAGTTAATTGGCCGATTTGACTACGAAGATAAAAATGCCAAGGTGTTAGCCGAGGGAGGTGAGCCAGCAACGGCTCAAGCTGCGCTTCTAGGTATAACCAGAGCTAGCTTAAGCAAGGACAGTTGGCTAGCAGCAGCTTCTTTCCAGGAAACTGGCCGTGTTCTTGTTAATGCTGCGATCAAAGGTAAGGTAGATGGCCTTCGTGGCCTCAAAGAGAATGTTATTCTCGGTAAACTTATCCCGTCTCGGGTTCTATCTCTGAGTCCCGATAATGAGAAAAAATTGGAGGGTGGAGACGTTGATGAAGAGGAGCCTGCGACTTTAGAATTAAAGGGCTAGTAAAATTTCAACTTCCAAAAGTTGGCGATGAGGCTTATTTCAGGTAAAACAGCAACCGAGGATAGCTTTACTGACTTTGACCTTCGTCCTCGACGCCTTAGTGAATTCATAGGTCAGGAAAAAATTAAGGATAACCTAAAAATAGCTATTCTTGCTGCTCAAAAAAGAGGCGAGCCACTAGATCATATAATTCTTTATGGTTCTCCCGGTTTGGGAAAAACTACCCTTGCCTACATAATCGCTGCTGAGATGGGAGTTAGTATTAAAGTTAGTTCCGGGCCGGCGATAGAACGCACTGGGGACTTAGCAGCTATTCTTACTAATCTGCATGAGGGGGATATACTTTTTATTGACGAGATACACAGGCTTAGTCATACGATAGAAGAAAAACTTTATCCGGCAATGGAGGATTTTGTTTTTGATATCTTTTTAGGGAAAGGGCCAGCTGCTAGAAATTTACGGTTGAATTTGCCCCGCTTTAGCTTAATCGGGGCTACTACACGCTTTGCTCTACTGAGTCCTCCCCTTCGCGATAGATTTGGGGTGACATATCATCTTGATTTCTACAATAAGGCAGCGATACAGACGATTTTGGAGAGGTCAATAAATATTATCAAGGTGAAAGCAGAGAGAGAGGGGCTTGTCCCGATTGCCCAGCGTGCTAGAGGTACTCCTCGAGTAGCCAATCGCCTCCTAAAGAGAATAAGAGATTATGCTCAGGTTATGGCAAATGGAGTGATTACTAAGGAAGTAGCTCTGGAAGGACTTTCGAAGTTAGAGATAGATTCTGCGGGCTTGGATGACATAGATCATCGAGTGTTGCATACAATAATTGACAAATTTGACGGTGGTCCCGTAGGTCTAGATACCATTGCTGCTTCTATTAACGAGGATGCTGATACTATTATGGATGTTTACGAACCATATCTTCTTCAGTTGGGTTTTTTGGAACGGACACCTCGCGGCAGAGTAGCTGCCAGGCTAGCTTATGAACACCTAGGGCTGTCTTACAAGAAGGATATTCAGCCCCAGCCTAACTTGTGGAGTCAAGAGCAGAGTTAATCTTCGACTATTTAGTAACCCTAGAAAATCCACTTCAATCCCTTGCCCCCATAAAATTTTGTATTCTGTGGGTGGATTTCATCGAAGACCTGAAATGGCACTGGGTAAATTTTGGGAATACTGAAGAACGAAGTTTTTCAGTATTGTCTATTGGTATGCTCTGGCTTGCATCCATACCGGGACGGCAAAGGCGGATAAGGCGAAGAACAGTATCAGCCAACCCCAGGAATTAATGTTCCCTCGGCTTGCCATTGTTACCGAGAGTAAGATTACAAGAGGTGGAATTAATAAACTAATAATTTTATACCTGCGCTGCTTGAGGCGGATAAAGGCGATAGTTGCTCCTGCCAAGGCAATAAAACTCATAACTATCCAAAGTGCATTTGTTTGCAACCGCGCTATCCAATCGCTTGCTAAAAGCTCATTTCCTGTGCCCAAGGATGAAAACCAACTGAATGTCACAAGCATAGGGGCCAGCATTAGTGATGCGTATAGCCAATCCCGCCTTGCAGTTTGTCTCATTATATGGATGAAAACGAAAAGAGCCAAGGGAATATAGATGAGCGCTGCTATCCAGCCCCAACCTTGGGGAAGGGAGAGAAGCAATATCCCGGTAATTACTACTGGCATAAGGTAGTACCCTAACCAAGGGAAGAGCCATATTGGTTTACCTCTATGCCAACCATAAATTGCTATGCCAACGGTAAGCGATAATATAATTGATACGTAGACGATATTTTGCCAGTAATATGAAGTAAAGAGCAGAGCAACCAGAAAGTGGGGCAAGGCACTGAAAAGTGCTTCTTTCCAGCTACCTTGGGCATGTGTTTCATAGATTTGCTGTGCAATTAATTCAGGTGAGCCCAGGGATTGTACCGCAATTTTGCTTGCTTCTTCTCTGCTTAGCCCATTTTCTTCTAGTTCCTGAGTTTTATCTTCGAGATGTGTGTAAAGCTCCTCAGCAACGCCGTCCTTTATGGTCTGATCAATGTGGAGGCAATCTTTAAATCTGTTTAAATAATGGCTTATGCTACTCACCATTTTAGCCCTAGGTTGTTTCCGTTTGCACAACTGCTTTAACTGCCGTAGAAAAATCCTGCCAGGTAGCTAACCTATTAGCTAAGACCTGCTGTCCCCTTTCAGTTATGTAGTAATAGCGTCTTTGTTGTCCATTAGGCAGTATCTGCCATTTACCATTGATAAGGTTGTCTCGCTCTAAGCGGTGGAGAGCGGGATAAAGAGTGCCTTCTTTAAACTGAAAATACCCATTACTCCTTTTCTCCAATTCTTTTACTATTTGATAACCATAGGTAGGCTGACGACTAATTAAGCAGAGCAGTAAAGAATCAGTGTTTCCCTTCAATAACTCACGCCCATAGTTCATCCTTGCACCTCATTCAGTAAATTAGCTTTTATTTCAATATAGCATTGCTTAACCAAGGTGTCAATACCAGTGACGATTGTGGTATTGTTATAGTTGCTACAGTGAGTTTTAATCGCTAAAATATCGTTTCGGGCAGATGTATAGCGGCACGAAAGATTATTACTCTATTCTTGGTGTTTCTGAGGGGGCTAGTCGCGAAGAAATAAGATATGCCTTCAGAAAGCTTGCCATGAAGTATCATCCCGATAAAAACTTAGGAAATGAAAAATGGGCCGGGGAAAATTTCAAGGAAATCAACGAAGCCTATGCCGTATTGGGCGACGAAGTGAAGCGGCAGGAATATGATAGGATGAGACAGGCTGGTTTGGCTGGATATGGTGCTCAATATGCAGGTGGTCGCTATTACAGCCAAGAGCAGGTGTTTGCGGATGCCTTTACCAATCCCTATTTATTTCAAGAGCTAGCAAGGATGTTTCAGGAAGCTGGTTTGAGGTTTGATGAGGGATTTGTGAACAATTTGTTCTTTGGTGGCAGAGGTTCTGGTTTTGCCTTTTCAAGTCAACCATCAGGAAGAAATGGGACCATGGCGACTTCGGAGTATAAACCACCTTTATTATTACGGCTTTTCGGCAAGGTTATCAGGTTTACTCTTAAGAGAATGCTGGGTGTGCAAGAACTTTCCTGGCGAAGCAAGGGAAAAGATTTGCACCATGAAATCTATCTCTCTCAGAAAGAAGCTGCATCCGGTGTTGATAAGAAGATAAAATATAAAAGAGGGAGCGAAAAGAAAAAACTTATAGTCAAAGTTCCACCAGGAGTTACCCAGGGCACGAAGGTGAGGCTGAGGGGGATGGGATTGGAAGGGACGACTCCCGGAGACCTCTTCATTACTGTTAAAATTAAGAGTTAGCGGACATGGGTGCTTTTGAGGATTTTACTGACCTGATAAAACAGACAGAGACTATGCAGGCTCTCCTCCAGAATTTAGAAAAGGAGCCGGCGAAGCTCTTGGCCGCTATTTGCCGGGAGTATGAAGAGACAAAAAAAGCAGTTCCTGACCATCACCTTAATGTGGCGGGGTACTTTGGCGAGGCAATGTTGCGGGCATTGGTATCGGCAAATTTAATTACCAGGGAACGAGAGGATAGATTCTCCCTCTACGGCTACAAGCCAACTGAGGCCGGACTTAAGTATTATAAAGCCCTACTTAAAGAGAAGAAAATCTAGTGTACAAGCTCATCGATACCCATGCTCATCTTGACGAACTGAAAAACCTGGATTTAATGCTCGATAAAGCTAAGAAAGCAGGCGTTATTGCCATAATAGCTGTAGGGTCGAACTACCAACCGAATATAAAAACATTGGAAATATCGAAAAAATATCACCGTTTTGTCTATCCTGCTTTGGGCTTACATCCCTGGGAGCTAGGTAATCTGGGAGCATTCGAAATAGATGATAATTTGAGATTTATTGAGCAAAATATTGCTTCAGCGGTTGCTGTTGGTGAAATAGGTCTGGACTATGACAAGAGAGTACTGAAGGTAGCGTCCAAGGAATTGCAGAAAGAGGTTCTTGGTCGGCTTCTGAATATAGCCAGGGAATATGCTAAGCCAGCAATAATTCATAGCAGATATGCCTGGAAGGATGCGCTACACCTTATTCAGGATATCGGCATGGATAAAGCCGTTTTTCATTGGTTCACTGGCTTTCCCAGTGTTCTTAGGGGTATAATTGACAGTGGCTATTTTGTTTCTGCCACACCAGCTACGGAATATCATGAAGAACACAGAAGGGCGATTAAAGAAGCTCCTTTGCAAAGATTACTTCTGGAGACAGATTGCCCTGTCACTTACGGAAGGGAAACACGATACGAGTCCCAGCCCGCTGATGTTTTAAGAGACCTGGAAGCCGTGTCTCGACTTAAAGGAATTACTAAGGCTCAAGTTGCTGAACAGACAACGAGCAATGCCATTAACTTTTTTTCTTTAGACATAGTATTTTAAGTAAGGAGGTCAGTTTTATGACACAATCAATAGTAGGCGAGGATAACTTTCAAAATGTTGTTTTGCAATCGAAGTCGCCGGTTATCGTAGATTTCTGGGCACAATGGTGTGGTCCTTGCCTGGCTGCCGCTCCTGTTCTGGAGGAATTAGAAAAAGAATATGATGGCAAAATAGACTTCACCAAAGTGAATGTAGATGAGAATGGGCCTTTGGCTGTTAAGTATGGAATTTCCGCCATTCCCACTATGTTAATATTTAAAGACGGTCAGCCTGTTCAGCAAATTCTCGGTTACAAGCCTAAAAAGGAACTCAAAAAAGTATTAGATGAACTTCTCGGGGAGTAAATCATACCCTAGCTCATAAAAAGAAGTTGCGTATGAAATCGAATTCCCCAGGTAGAAGTGCTAATAACAGAGGGAATCCTTCCATCAAGAATTTGGCTAATCCCGATTGACTAATAACTGACTCCGTGCCCGGGTAATACTTGAGTGTAATAGCGAGAACGGCAGCACATAACAGCCCTCCTATAAAGACACCGAGTATGAAACCCACAAGCCTGTCGAGCCACTCAAGCAGGACGAGGTGAACCAGCTTGGCTACGAGTCGGCCAACCGCACCAGCTACAATTAAAGTAGCTATCAAGATGATGGCGTAAGCGGCGATGTTGACCCAGGTAGCACCGCTGGAAGAAAGCACTGCCGCAAAGTCGTCGTAATAACGCCCGGCTAAAACTATTCCACCTATTAACCCGGCAATACCAAATACTGTCTTGATAATTCCTTGCCGCAAGCCCACAAGACCCAACAAAACTGCAACAACTATTATGACTATATCTAACCAATTCACCGCTCACATCTCCAATCCTTATTTTATCATAAAATAACTACTTGTTTTTATGCTAAGCTTCGCCACATTCAAGCCTGTATTCGCAGTAAGGGCACATCCAGGAAGGGCATTTGGGAAGCTGCAGTGGTGATGTTGCCTTTTCTAAAAGCTCAAGCCGGCGTAATGCTTCAGTTTTAACAGCATTCAAATTCCTGAAGTTTACATCATAGACCATCAGCTTGGCATCCTCTTTGGGAACTCTGACATAGTAGAGCAGCATCCTGCCTTTTGTATTCTCTGTTAAGGCACAGTCAAATCCCAGCCGTAGAAAGTAATGAGGGAACATACGGGGCAAGCGTTCTCTTTCCACCAGTGAAGAAAGTTTCGGGCCACGCAGGATGGTGGGCAAGTTCTGCCAGGTCTGGACCAGGTCGGCCAGCGGAGCATGCTTCACGGGAATCCTCTGTGCTTCGCCTGGGTCCCCGTAGCGTAATGAATCGCGGAGTGCATCGAGAAAGCCCAGCTCATCCATGGAACGAAGGGACGATTCCTTCTCTTCCCGAACTCCTTCGCTCAATTTAATGCGCTCAAAATATACTTTGCGGGGGAAAACAATATCGTTGATTCCAAATAGTTGGGATGATTGAGCCCCGGCCATTTTGCTGAGGAGTTGCTCGCAAGTTGTATTATCGACGTAGATTTCCCCGGCTAACTCAGCTATCTCGTACGATGCTGGCACCGATGTGGTTGCGCAGTCGCATACTTCGGAATAATCACAATGCTTGTTGAGCCAGGGGCAAACGGGGAGATTGCTGGGGTCGTTGGAAATGAGCGCTTGCACCAGGAGGTCGCGTCTCCGCCGCATTTCCTCTCGAATTGCCTCCAGGTCAGGGAAAGTAACGTGATAGACAAGCAAAGGAGAAGTTGAAGGCGATTCCTCTCCCTGTCGCTGATAAATGATGATTTCTCCCTCGTGGGCATTGACCATAGCACAGTACATGCCCAGCTGCTCGATATAAGTTGGCCTGTATTTCAATAAGTCCTTCGTGTCTACAGGCGTGGAGGTGGTCTTAACCTCTACGGGAATCTTTTCGTAGATATCAATCTTGCCCACAATGCCCTCGGCTTCTACAAATTGCTCCAGGTATTCTTCGCTGGATATGGCTGAGCCGAAGGTCTTGTGAAAGCCGGTGCCGGCCCACATAAGCTGCTGTTTCTCCAGGGGTGGAACGATTTCAGGATACTTTCTCCTGAAGTAAGCCTGTTTGAGGTTAAGTAAGTCAGTTACGGAGATGCGATATGGAGGTCGGCGTGTCTTTAAGCTTTGCATTAAGGCATCCTTGACCGAGCGGTTCGCCTCGATATGAGAAACATAAGATGCAATGTTAAAGTCACTCACTTTTCAACCACTTTCACTGCCAGGCCCTCAGTCGCCTGAAGGCTTCGAGCTTCTCTCTGTCTCCAATTTTAGCCTTCCCCGTCCTCTGTCCCGAGCTAGACATCTCTTGTTCCAGGGATATTATACAACAGCGTTTGCCCTAATAGCATTGCAGTTTTGACAGTGGCTGACTCAAAAAACGAATTTCGTATATACTTAAGTTAGTCAAAAGAGCCTTCGCAGGTTGGAGTGATAAATGAGCAAAATAAATTTTGATCCTAACGAAGAAGGTGGCTTAGAATTAGCAAGGGCTATAGTACTAGAGAGACTAAGAAACGATAGAGATTGGAACCAATATGATCATTCTGGCTCAGGATTTGACAGGTTCGTTGAATATGTTGGTGACCCAGTGCATGGTAGACGAAAATTAGTATTTCTTGCCCAAGATGTGCTATGGGAATTTATGATACAAGGTGTGGTTGCACCAGGTTTAAATGTTAACAATCCTAATTTACCTTTCTTTCACATCACTGATTATGGCGGAAAGGTGCTTATTGAGGGAGAATTTCTTCCACATGATCCCACGGGTTATCTGGAACGCTTCCGCAATGAGACGCCAAGTCTTGATTCAACAGTTGAGTCGTATTTAGCGGAGAGTCTGAATTGTTTTACAAGGGGTAGTTTAATTGCATCTGTCGTAATGTTAGGTGTTGCATCAGAACGCACCTTCCAACTTTTGTGTGATTCTCTTCTTAATGCAATCGCTGATACAACCGAAAAATCTAAGTTCCAAAAAATATTAGACAAGAGTGCAATGAAACCGAAAATGGATTGGGTTTTGAATAAAATTCAAGCAATGCAAAGCGAATCGCCTCGACCACTGCCTGATAATGTTAATATTATGCTCGCTTCCATCTTCGATTTTATTCGCTGTCAGAGGAACGATTTGGGGCATCCTCAAGAAAAACCACCTAAAGTCACAAGAGAAAATGCTTATGTTAATTTAAGAATATTCCCTAGTTATTTTAAGATGGTTAATCAGGTTATAGATTACTTCGATAATAATCAAGTTTGATTGTTTGCCAAATTCAGTAGATAGTATTTGAAAGAAGATGGTCTTCAGTCAGTATCAATGAATACGATAACTAATATTACCTCAACATGATAACTATAGACGGTGGGGCGAAGTCGGGGAGTGGTATAGTCCGCTATTCTGTGGCGATGGCTAGCCTATAACTGTTACGATAAGTGAGATAAATGAAAGCAGTAGAAGTTAGAGAACTGGTCAAGGACTATGGGAACTTCAGGGCGATAAACGGAATCTCTTTTGAAGTAAACGAAGGGGAGATATTTGGCCTGATAGGTCCTAATGGGGCGGGAAAGACAACCGCATTGAGAGTTGTTGCCACACTGCTCCAAATAACCTCTGGCTCGGTAACAGTCTTTGGCTATGAACTTCCTAAAGAGGCGGGAGAGGTGAGAAAGATAATAAGCTATTTGCCCGAAGAGGCTGGCGCCTATAAAAATCTCACGGGCAAAGAGTACCTGAATTTTATCGCCAAATTCTTTGGCGAAGGGGAGAAATCCCAGAATATCGTCCAGAGAGGACTGGAAATAGCCAATTTAGGAGAGAGAATAAACGATAAAGTTGATACATACAGCAAGGGAATGACACGGCGTTTGCTCGTGGGCAGAGCTTTAATGGTAAACCCGAGATTGGCAATATTAGATGAG
>Ga0307439_1000030_pt1 | contig 83182 bp, 72 predicted proteins | sample SalMarWE160490MG_FD_202142 | JGI IMG/M metagenome (GOLD analysis project Ga0307439, IMG submission 202142) | Salt marsh sediment microbial communities from the Plum Island Ecosystem LTER, Massachusetts, United States - WE1604-90 | ecosystem: Environmental > Aquatic > Marine > Intertidal zone >... | reverse complement strand
CTGTCTCAACTTTTACCGTTATATAAACATCTCTTTTCTCTCCCTCTTTCCACATTATATTTTATCTCCCGCGGATGATTTTTAAGTGCAAAGATACACTGCTTAATTCTACTTTCGATTTGTCTGAAACTCGCCTTTTTTTCCTTGCATTAAAAGAAATACTATGGTATGATTTCACAAATTATGGGAGGAGTATATTATGAGAATTTTAAGCTATGTCTTTTTGATCGTTCTGCTTTTTTCGTTAACAATCCTTAATGCATCTGTTTATGATTTTTTGAATGTGGGAATTGCAGCAAGACCCAATGCCATGGGAGGGAATTTTTGCGCAATCTCCAATGATGTGCATGCGCTTTACTGGAATCCTTCTGGTTTGAATGGAATCGAGAAAGAAATGCTTTCAACCGGGCTGGTTCTTTATGTTGCGGATATAAAGTTTGGCGAGGTGTCATACGCCCTGAATAAGGGTCAAAATACGTTCGGTTTTGGACTGAATTATGTCAATTACGGTTCTATCGAAAGAAGAGGAGAAAATAATGAAAACCTGGGCTCTTTCACGCCTATGGATATGCTCTTTCTCTCAGCAATGAGTCGTTCATTATCCGACGACCTTTCGGTCGGTTTAAGTGTAAAATTAGTTTATGAAAAGATAGATTCTTTTACTTCATACGGAGCAGGAACAGATATTGGCATTCAATACATTATGAGAGAAAGGCATCTTACGGTTGCGCTCCTAGGTAAAAATATAGGCAAGCAGTTCAAGGCGCATTATCAAGATAAAGCCTCCTTTCCTGTTTCTGTTACCGCTGGATTCTCGTTTCATCCAATGGATATTTTGAATGTAAATTTCGATTTTACTAAAATTCTCACTGATTCAAGAACTATAACGGGCTTGGGTGCCGAATGGTGGCTCATCCCTATGTTTGCTTTGAGGGCTGGATATAGTAATGCTGCGACTGAACTAAAAAATGATTTTGGGTCGGACATAATGGCTGGCACTTCATTTGGCGTAGGTTTTTTATGGAAAATATTCGGTCTCGATTATGCTGTAGAACCCAAAGCTGATTTTGGATTTTCCCATTCTCTGACATTATCACGTATATTTTAGCCTTAGGTTAAAACTCAAATCCTATTTGAATATTTTCCCTGTCTCTTTGTACCACATTACGAAATCCAAATAACCAATAGGTATGTTAATTTTTTCTGCAAATTCTCTCATTCTGTCCTCAAGGTCAATATATTTCTTTCTGGGTAGAGAATTCGGAATCTCTTTTATTACACCAGTAAGTTTCAGGTTTCTAAGGATATGTCTATCAAGAATAGCTAAATCATCGGTCAGTCCCACATTTCTCAGGAAATGACTGGCTTCTTTATATCCTAAACCCTTTACTTTTTGCACAAACCAATCCCTTATATCGCGAATGCTTGCTTGTTTTGCCTTGGGTTTAATAGATATTTTACCATTTACTGAAAACAGTTTTCTTGCTTCTATTATATACTTTGCCTTCTTGTTGTGAAATCTAACACCCTTTAAGGTTTTTGCAATAACGCGTTCTGTTCCTTCCAACAACAAATTTCTACTTTTCAAGTTTCTTACACTATTCCAGCAAGATATGGCATTAGATTGTGGTGTTAGAATGCAGAAAACCAATTCTGCAAATATCTCTTCTTCGCTGCCATTTTCCCATTTAAGTTCAAAAGCATCAAATCGTTTTTTTATTTCAGACTTTTTTCTACGGTACACCTCCTTTAATTTTTCCACCGTTCTCGTCGTGTTCGGACTATCCTTGCAAATATTAAGATAAGAGGCTATCTTTTTCACATCTCAAAATGTTTTATTGCTGAAGCTGAAATCTCGATAGCGGAGTGTAGATAGCTCCGCTCGGTTTTAGTGTACTTTTAAAAAGGATTATTTCTTTAACAGTGTATTTCTCTGTTTCAATTGAAATTGATTCAACTCCCCGTTGTAGTGCGTGCAGGTCGTATACAGATTTAACTCGTCCAAATGTGATATGGGGACTGAAATCTTTTCTATCATCCAAATTAAGGGAAACAAGTGCTCTCATTAAATCTGAAGCAAGAGAAACAAGATGCTCTCTGGATTCCTGGCATATGCCAACCCATATTACTCTTGGTCTTCTGAAATTCGGGAAAACTCCACTTGCCTTAATCGACATTTGAAACTTTTTATGTCGTTGGGAAACCAATTTGCAAGCCATCTCTACTTCTTCAAGCTGTTGTTCAAAAATTTCTCCGAGAAATAGGAGAGTAAGATGAATGTTCTCCTCTTTAACCCACTTAATGCGTGCACTATTATGAGGAATATTGTGCCTAAGGGAAAAAATCTCTGTTCTTATCCCTTTCGGTAACTCAGTGGCAATAAATGTTCGCACAATTCGTCCTTGATTTATCTATTTTACTCACTCATTAATATTTTCCATTCCTAACATTTTTTTTCTCAATAGATCGAGTGCTGCCTGCGCTGATTTCTCTCTTATAATTTCCCTTGTTCCCGAGAAGTGATATTCCTTGGCAAAATTATCCTCCCCATCGGCAAGCGCAATATAAACAAGACCAACAGGTTTATTCTCGGTCCCACCAGAGGGTCCGGCTATCCCGGTAATGGAAATCCCAATGTCCGACTCAAAAAGGTCTTTCACCCCAGAAGCCATTTGCCTGGCAACCTCCTGGCTTACTTCCCCTCTCTTCTTGATGTCTCCTTTTCTAACCTTCAAGATCTGGACCTTTGCCTCGTTAGAATAAGAGACAACACCACCATGAAAATAAAATGAACTTCCCGGGACATCCGTTATTCTCTTCATAAGTAACCCGGCGGTGCAGGACTCTGCAACTGACAGTTTCTTCTTACGCATAGTCAGAAGGATACCTATAACCCTTTCAAGCGTTTCTCCATCGCTACCATAGTAATAGTAGTCAACCTTTTCGACGATTGCATCCTCGATCATAGATAATGTTTCCCGTCCACTTTCAACAGAATCTGCTTCTACTGCTATTTCTATATCTACGCCCTTTGGAAATGGCAAAAAAGCTATGTTTCTTTTCCATTTCAAGTTCCTAACTTTCTCATAGAGAGCTGATTCCGATATTCCCGTCGTATGCAAGTTTTTAGAAAGAAATACTTTTTCTTTACTTCTGCTACCAAGCATTTCTTTTAAGGTTCCAGAAAATATTGCCTCCATTTCTATAGGCACACCGGGAAGCATAATAATATCCACATTTTGTTCGGTCAGTAAAATTCCGGGTGCCGTTCCAATGGGATTGTCAAGAATTGTTGCGCCGTGTGGAACAAGTGCCTGTGTCGTATTGACGGTAGGCATCTTTGTTGCTCTGTCGATAAAAAACCTTTCAATTTTTCTAAACAGTTTGTCATTCAAAACAAGTCTTCTGTTGAAATATGAAGATACTGTTTTTTTGGTAATATCATCGTGTGTTGGTCCAAGACCACCTGTAATGATAACAATTTCAGCTTTCTCAATTGCCTCTTTCAAGGCATCCAATATCTCTTCCCTGTTATCCTCAACAATAACCTTTTTTATAATCTCAATTCCAAGCGCTAAAAGTTCTTTGGAAAGAAATACAGAATTAGTATCTGTTGTACATCCGGACAGCAACTCATTGCCGACTGCAATAATTTCAGCTTTCATTTTCTACCTTCCCTCTAACTATAGAAAACTCATCAGTGGTGAATGCGACAAACAATATAAACCTGGAATTTTTTCGCACTTTATTTTTCACAAGAACATTTATTAAATTGATGCGAACGAAGTATAAACAAAAATGAATATCCAGAGAAATATACTTGAATACATCCCTGCAATAACATCATCGATTACTATCCCCCATCCACCTTTCAGCCTTTGAGAAATATTTATGGGATACGGCTTGAGTATGTCAAAAACCCGGAAAAGTAAAAAACCAATACAAAAATAAAGCAATTTATGGGGAACTGCAATAAGTGTTATTGTCATACCTACCGACTCGTCTATGACGATCCTCTTGCTATCTTCACCCCACAATTTTTCGACCTTCGTTGAAACCCAAACTCCAATGGCAAAAATAGCAACAAGAGATACTAAGCAAATCAGAACAGATTTTAGTAAGAACCAAATTCCTACACAGACGATTGCTGAAGCGAAACTTGCAGGAGCAATTGGGAAAAATCCCATTCCAAACAAAGTCCCGATTGTCGTGTAAAATATTTGTGGTCTAAGCTTTTTTATCCCTGGCCACCTTTTCTTTAAAGCTCCTGAACAATTTCTTGGTGTCTATCACCACAAGAGGTAACTCTCCATGTACAAAAATTCCCTTAATTATATCCTGTTTTACAAAATATTTCATAACACCCTCAAAATGTGACTTCTTGTAATCTTCTATATTAACTATTCCCTCTACCCCCGAAACAGACGTGAAAAATTTTTTCCTCTCAGAATCAATAATCAGGTAAATCCCACCCGCATTGCAATAAGTATCGAAGAGTTTAAAGAGACTAATGTATGGTAAATCTTTCTCCGGAGAAAGCTCTCCTCCCTTTTTCGCTCCGCTTTTTGTATCCTTTTTCCTTTTTATTTGTTGTATCTTTGAAACTTCAAAGCCAACATACATATCACAAATCTTGCAAACGAGAATTCTAAACATGCCATTTACTATTACTGTTCATAATTGTTTTAAGAAACAACGATAAATATTTACAAATTAAGGGGTGCGTGGAACCTTTCATTCACCATAACTTTTTTCTGAAACCTTGAATTTGGCGATATTATTTATCAAATCCTTTATTTTTTGGGCAAGGGATTGAATGCTTGCGCTCATCTCTTGAGTCGATGCCGTTTGTTCTTCTATTGAAGCGGAAACTTCTTCTGAACTCGCAGCGGTATCCGAAGCAATAGACGCAATTTTCTCGACCACTGTAACCAGGTTTTTGGTGCTCTCGTTTTGTTCTCTCGTTGATTCATTCACTTGATTTATCATAGTAGTAACAAGAGTGACCGTTTTGGATATCTGTTCGAAATCCCTTTCTGATTTATCGACAAATGCCTTACTCTGTTCTGTTTTTATTGCTCCTGTTTCGATCATCTTTACGACTTCTTTTATACCTTCACGTGTACTGTTAATCAACTGCGAAACACGATTTACTGAATCCGCTGATTCGGTAGAAAGTTTTCTGATTTCTTCTGCCACAACTGCAAAACCCCTCCCGTATTCTCCAACCCTTGCTGCTTCTATGGCTGCATTCAATGCAAGAATATTCGTCTGTTCCGATATGTCGTTTATAAGATTAAGTATCTCTTCCGTTTTTGAAGAATCCTCCTCAAGTGCCTTGCCGGTTACTGCAGATGTTTGAGAAGTATCATACAGTTCGCTCATTTTCTCTATAGTTTTAATAGATGCATCCATTCCAGTTGATGCGGCTTCGTTAGCTTTCCTTGCCGAAGTTACTGCCATTTTCATCTGAGAACTTATCCCTGTTGTTATTGAGGACAGCTTCTCTATCTCTTTGTATATTTCGTTGCTCTTCGTCGATTGTTCCTGTGCCCCACGTGCAACCTCATTTATGGTTGAAGAAATTTCCTCTATGGATGCATTTAACTGTTCGCTTGACGATGCTATCCCTTCGGTTTCTTTGGTTATTGAATCCGAAATGGAAAATATGGAACCAATCAAGATATCAAGTCTTTTTATAAAACCATTAAATGCTTCATTTGTCATTCCAATCTCGTCGGGAACAATAACAGGTAGTCTCACGGTAAGATCTGCCTCTCCTTCCGAAAGGTCTTTTGCTCTATTCATCATTATAAGTATCCTGCTTCTTATACCGTAAACAGTCAGATATCCAATCAGGCACACGGAAATAATTGCTATCACCAGCGCAATGACATTATTTCCAACATATATCCCGACGAAAAGCGAAAGAACAAATGTTAGCAATATGGATGATGCAATTTTCTGGCTTAAAGACATTATAAAAGGTTTCTTCTCAACATTACTTAGCGAAAAATCCTGCTCTGCAAGTTTTAGCATTATGGGAAGCAAAAAAATATCACTCAAAAGTATACACTGTAATGAAAAGAAAAATGCAATAATGATACTTGAAAAAATAACAGCCAAAATGGAAGTACTGTAAGAATATTGAATTAATCCATACACAGTAACAACCAATCCAAGAAAAACAAGATTTATGAATGTATGCAATGCTAAATTTGTAGGTTTCCTAACAAGTGTAATCCATTTTTTTGTAACCTTAAGTTCTCCATTCTCCTCTTTTGTAATACTTCTTGAACTAAGAAAATGGAATACAAAATGAGCAATTGAAAGCAATATCCCCATCGGAAAAACAATCAAGAACATTTCCGCTATTTCTGTTCTTGACGCCATAAAAACAGCGCTTGAAACCACCAAAATCAGGGGTATTGCAAGTAAAATTGTTACCAGATTTATTGTCAGTAAATATAAAACTATATTTCGTTTTCCCATCTGTTTCCCTCCTCTGTATCTCCAACTGTTTTTGAAATTTACAGACCAATTTTAAACATTTCCAAAACCTTCCCAATATCTATTAGCGCAACTACCTCGGTGTTAAATTTTACAATTCCCTTTAGGTATGTCTCTTCTTCTGGTGAAAATATTTTCGGTACATTAAGAATTTTTGACGTTTCGATATCGATAACTTCTATCAGTTCATCTATCAGGATTCCATAGGTTTTTTTCCCTCGACGCAATAGCAACACAGTTTCCTTTTCCGTAGTTTCTCTCCTTCTTAGGTGAAATTTCTCGAACAGCGAAATTACCGGTACAGCTTCTTTTCGAAGATCGAATACTCCGACAGTGAAATCCGGCATTCCTGCGATCTTTTCCCTAATTTTGGTTTCGATAATCTCTTCTATGTCTGAAACACTTACACCATAATATTCCGTTGCGATTCTAAAAAGAACAATCTTATTCTTGCTTTGAAGGTTCTTTTTCCCTTTTTTGTTTTCTTTGCTTTTTGCAGTTTTCTTAAATATTTCATCCCTTTCCTTTTCTATTGGTTTCTTTTCCGATTTCGCTTTTAACTTTTTCCCTACGGTTTTTCGTGTTAAGTCTTTAGAAGATACCTCTAACATCTTGGTGAAACTTATTTTCTTCTTCACCTTACACCTCTAAACCAAGATCTCTTGCGACATCCTTGACTAGTTTCCTTCTCTATAAGTTTACAATCAAGACTAAATGCGATAAATAAAGAGTTTTCACATATATTGTTAATAATTCGTGGAACTCCTTTGCTGATTTTGTAGACTTGTGAGAAACCGTTTTCGCTGAAAATATCCGGATTAGAAATTCCAGCTTGCGTAAGTCGTGTTCTTATATAATCCTTGCTTTCTTTTTCACTCAATCCTTTGAGGTGATATCTTACCTGTATCCTCTGGTTGAATTGTTCGTTTTTCCTTATTTGGTTTTCGAACTCTGGCTGTGCAAAAAGTACTATTTGAAGATACTTTCTTTTCGGTTCTTCGTAATTTGTTAGCAGTCTCACCTCTTCTAAAAGACTCGTCGTAAGTAATTGTGCTTCGTCTATTATAAGAATGTTTTCCTTACCTTGCCGAATGTTATTCTCAAGAAGATCAGTCAAAAGTATAATGTTATTGTATTTTGTTCTATAGTGTTTTGTTTCTCCGAAATTGCGCAAGAGCGTTTTATAAAACTGCCCCAGGGTGAATTTGGGATTAATAATCAGTGCTTTACTATATACTTCTTCCGGGAGTGATTCCAGCAATCTAACCGATAAAAAGGTTTTCCCGCAACCGATATTACCCGTTATCAGAGAAATTCCACCCCTAACCTCCTTAATGTGATAGAGTAGTCTTGCAAGCGCTTCTTTAAATTCCCCGGAAGGGAAAAGAAACCTGGAATCTGGTGTATTTAAAAACGGTTTTTCCCTTAAACCCCAAAATTCTTCTATCAATTCAACTCCTCCATATCTCTTTCAAATAGTAATACTACCAAAAAAATAATAAGTCAAGAAAAATTTATAGATGTGGCATGCTGCTTTTTCATATTTAAACATTTTAGATTACTTTTTGGTTGACATTGAAGCTTTACTAAATTATACTGTTATCTTGAGTGCCTGGGTTTCTTTTTGAACCCAATAGCATTTTTGCTTACTCTCTTTTATCATTGCTTCTCTTAGTAGGATACAATCCTTTAAAAAGGAGAAATCGTGGCAAGAACGAAAACAAAGATCAAAATTAAGCGTCACAAATACAAGTTAAAAAGAAAAAAGAATCCCAAAAAAAATCTATCTTCTCGCAAACAGAAGACTTAATTCTTCAAACCTTTGTTTACACTTTTTTAATCTCCCAGCTTTGAAGATAGTCAAATTTATCTTAAAAAATTAACTCATTAAAAGTTATTATTTTACTAACACTTAAGCATTCAGCTCAAAAAAAATTTCCATACGCCTCAATTTTTCTCTTGACAAAAAAAAATTTTTCTGATAAAACGTGTGGATAACTTTTTTTGCTTCTCCGTCGTTATAACTCTGTGGACCTGTTGCAAAGAAACAGGAAAAAAGGAAATGTTGTTTGTAATGTTTAACAAAATTTCTTTAATGTTCATTAAGTCATTGAATAAGAAAGCATTAAATGATATGTTGTATGTGGATAACTTTGTGGATATGTTGTGACTTTACTATTATAATTTCTTTGAATACTAACAAACAAGGAAGGTTTTCTTTGTGTATATGTGGGTAACTTTATATGGAAGAAGCTAAAAAAACGGTTTGGGATAATATACTTACGAGAATAAAAGAGAAGGTCCCAGAGCAGACTTTCTCTACATGGTTCTCCCCAACGAGCTGTATAGAGCTTACTGATAGTACAATTATAATAGAAGTTCCAAATCCGTTCTTTATCGACTGGCTGGGAGAACACTATCTTAATTTGCTTAACGAAACCGCAAAAAGTGTTCTCAAAAAGAATATCCAGGTTTCTTTTAAGTCAAGAGATGGAGAAACTATTCAAGAAAAAGCAACTCTCCGCGAGGTTGTTTCATTCCCGACCGCCAGAACAAATCTTCAGGACATTTACACATTCGATAGTTATGTAGTTGGTAAGTGTAACCACTTTGCGCAGGCAGCTTCTCTGGCTGTTGCAAAAGCACCCGCAAAAACGTACAATCCTCTATTTATTTACGGTGGTGTTGGTTTAGGAAAGACACACCTCATGCACGCTGTTGGCAATTACACTCTTTCTCTTTACAAAAACTCCCGGATTTTTTATATACCGGCAGAGAAATTTATGAACGAAATGGTTTTCGCTATAAAGAACCAAGAGACGCTTGAATTCAAGAATAAGTACCGAAATCTGGATATGTTACTGATAGACGATATACATTTTCTTGGAGATAAAGAGAGTTTGCAGGAAGAAATTTTTCATACATTCAACGCTCTTTATGGTGCACATAAACAAATCATTGTAACAAGTGATAGACCGCCTAGAGAAATCCCCTCTCTCGAGGAAAGACTTATCTCTCGTTTTCAGTGGGGTTTGGTCGTTGATATACAACCACCGGATCTTGAAACGAGGATTGCAATCCTGAATAAAAAATCGGAGATGGACGGCATTTTGGTCCCGGAAGAAGTCATTTTCTATATTGCTTCTAACATCAGAACAAATATACGTGAATTAGAAGGATCTCTTGTAAGACTTCTTGCGCTTTCTTCTCTCACAAAAACAGAAATAAATTTGTCGACTGCTAAAGAAATGCTTAGTTCCATAATTGTTAGTAAAAAGGATACTTTAAACATCAAAAAGGTTCTTCGTGTAATTGCCGATTTTTTTGATGTCTCTGAAGAATCTCTTACTGGTAAAAGAAGAACCGCTTCCGTTGCGCTTCCGAGACAGGTCGGAATGTATATTTTAAGAGAATTATCATCTTTTTCTCTTAAGGAAATTGGCGCTAGGTTTGGCGGAAGAGATCACACTACCGTTCTGCATGCTTATGATAAAATTTGCAGGATGATAAGGGAAGACAACGAGTTTAGCAACAAAATCGATAAAATTATTAGAAAGTTGACAACTTAGTGGAAAATCTGTTAAATACCTGTTTATAATGTGTCAAGAAATAAGGAGTTTTAAAAAGGGGTTTAGAAATCAACAAAAAGTTAACATGTTGTCCACACATATAACATCACAAGGAGAGCGTCCTCTATTAGTTTCGCTATTTATTAAACATTCCACCGTTTCTACTACTACTTTTTTAGTAATTGTTAAACATTTATTTACTTTTTTAAGAAGTGTGTGAGAATGCCAAATAATATTTTAGAAAGGGGGATTGAAAAAAAGACGCAATGATAAAGCTTCATTAAAAAGGAGGTATGAAATGTTCGGAAAAATGAAAAAGGAGTTATCAAAGGAGCTTCTGTCAATTAAAGAACAAGGTCTTTATAAAGCGGAAAGAATAATTATGACACCACAGGGAGTCGATATAACCGTAGAAGGCGGAAAAAAAGTTTTGAATTTTTGCGCAAATAATTACCTGGGACTTTCAAGTCATCCAAAAGTTATTGAAGCAGCGCATAAAACTCTTGACAAATGGGGTTATGGGATGAGTTCGGTAAGATTTATATGTGGAACACAGGAGATACACAAAATTTTAGAAAAGAAGATAACAGAGTTTTTACAAACTGAAGATACGATTCTATATGCCGCCTGTTTTGATGCAAACGGAGGGGTCTTCGAGCCACTATTTGGGAAAGAAGACGCAATAATTACAGATAAGCTTAACCATGCGTCCGTTATAGATGGAATAAGAATGTGTAAAGCGCAGAGATTCATTTTTGAACATGCGGATATGAAAAGTCTCGAAGAAAAATTGAAAGAGGCGCAAGGCGCTAGATATAGAGTTACAGCAACAGACGGTGTTTTTTCAATGGACGGAGATATAGCTAAATTAAACGAGATAGTTCCACTTTCAGAGAAGTATGATTCACTCATTATGGTAGACGACGCACACGCGACAGGATTTTTAGGCCGGACAGGAAGAGGAACACCAGAATACCGCGGAGTACTTGGGAAAATAGATATAATTACGGGAACGCTCGGAAAAGCACTGGGAGGAGCATCTGGCGGTTTTGCTTCCGGGAAGAAAGAAATAATCGAATTCTTAAGGCAACGTTCCAGGCCATATCTTTTTAGTAACACTTTAGCACCCGCAGTCGTCGGGGCTTCAATTGCGGTTTTTGATTTGCTTTCAGAAACAACGGAACTAAGAGATAAACTAGAGGAGAACACTAAATATTTTAGAAAAAAAATGACGGAAGCAGGATTCGATATTATTCCAGGAGACCACCCAATAGTCCCAATTATGCTTGGAAAATTTCCAAATGATTCGAAACTTTCACAAGATATGGCGAGCGATTTACTCGACCTTGGAATATATGTGATTGGTTTTTATTATCCTGTTGTTCCGAAGGGACAATCGAGAATTAGGGTACAGGTTTCTGCCGCACAGACAAGGGAACACCTTGACAAGGCAATAGATGCATTTACAAAGGTTGGAAAGAAGTATGGTGTAGTTTCGTAAGAGAAAAAAAGAAAAAGAAAAACCCAACTCTTTACTCAGGGTTGGGTTTTTCTTTTTAGCGAAATGAAAATAAAAGGAGAAGAACTTAAATTTTTAAGCAAAGAAAGTGCAGAATTTCTTTTTGTAATATTACTTTCGACTTTTCTCCTACTTTTTCTGTATCACAATGACTGCTGGAGACCCGTTAAATACTGGTTATTTCTGAATGGATTGATACTTTTCATAATTCCACTGCTATCCCTGGTTTTGATTGGTAAAAAGACGAGAATTTTTGTTAAGATTATATCGGTAATTGCGATAACGACAGTCTTTAGTCTGCTTATTACGCTTTCATTAAACAGGCATTTTTTTAGAACAGTAAGGTATGGAAACGCAGTTCTTGCAATTTCAAGCGCTGTTGTCGCTGTAACGGTGATAATACTATTTCTTTCACGCGTTGACCTTCGAAAATTTGGTATTTCCTTTGGAAAACCCAAATTTTGGGTTCCAATTACGATACTGTTTTTTCTGATTATGATACCCATTATTTACAGTGCATCAAGAATGCCCTCTTTTCAAAAAACCTATCCAATGTTTTCCTTGGCAAGAAAAAGTGTCACGGGTTTTATTGTTGCTGAGCTTTCGCTCGGGATTTTCTTTGTCTTCTGGGAATTCTTTTTTAGAGGGTATATGCTCTTTTCCCTGGAGAAAAGGACAGGATTCCTGGTTGCCAATGCAATCCAGGCAATGGCATTTGCTTTTATGCACTTTGGAAAGCCTGAACTGGAAGTTTACAGCGCACTCGCGGGAGGTCTTATCGTTGGATGGCTTGCCTGGCGTTCAAAGACCTTTCTGCCGGCATTTCTAATTCACTGGGGTATTCAGTTTTCGATGGATTTTTTTGCAGTAATAAAGTAAAAAAGGGTTGGAGCGCGGTGTCTCGCGACACGTTTTTGCAAATGTCAAGAGTAGAGCGAAGAAAAGAACTCTTTGAAAGATCGCTTATGCAAAGAGCAGAAATTTTTAGTATCGTAGGCAAGTATAAGGAGTCAATAAGAGATTTTCGGAAAGTGGAAGGGTTTTCGAAAAACCCGGAAACTGTTATCAACGCAAGTTTGGGTCGTGCAAGGCTTTACGGAATAATTGGGGGGAAGTCAAAATCCGAGTATTGTTTGAAATATGCATTGAGAATTGCAAATAAAAGAAAATTGGAACTAAAAAAAGCGGAAATACTGAATGCTCTGTCAGGGAAAAGTTTTGATGAAGCAAAATGCGACACAGCCTTAGATTATGCCACAAAAGCAATTAAATTACTCAAGAAAGTTCAGGGAAACAGGATTCAGAAGAAAAAAGCAATTGCCGAAAGTCTGGATAATATCGGCGGAATATATTCTCGCATTGGGAAGCGAACGAAGGCATTAGAGTTTCATAAAAAAAGTTTAAGCGTGAAGAATTCCCTGAACGATAAAGAGGGAATGGCGGTGTCATTGAATAATATAGGAATGGCATTTGAGAGTCTCCAGCGATTTTCTAATGCCCTGAACTATCTTAAGGGAAGCCTGAAATTAAGAAGAGAAACAGGATATATTCAGGGTAGCGCATTATGCTTAAATAATATTGCAGTAGTATATTGGAAGCAAGGACGATTTACAGAGGCGATTGAGTTTTGGGAGGAAAGTCTTAAAATTCAGAGAAAACTTGGTAACAAAAGCGGAATAGCAATAAACTTGAATAATCTTGCAATTATATACAGAATTCACGGAAGATTTACAGAATCTTTGAAATTACACAGAGAAAGTTTTAAGATAAGAAATGAAATTGGAGATAAGTTTGGAATGACCATAAATTTGAATCAGATGGGTATGATTTATGCTTTGAGAGGAGATTATAAAAACGCGCTTCTGTTGAATGAGAAAGAGGGTAGACTGTGCAAAGAGATTAAGAATGAACCAAGATTGATGAACTACTATGCTCTGAAAGCATATATTTTAAATGCAAGGAAACGCTGCGCGGAAAGCTATGAGCTTTACAAAAAGGCTCTTGTAATAAGCCAAAAATATGATATTTTGAGTGATAAGATTAGATTCTTGCGAGAACTCGCGCAAGTTATTATCGATTCCGAAACAGCGGGGAAGAAACCACTTTTTCCATTAAAAAAAGCCAAAAATTTGATCAAAAACAGCGGGGCACTTATGAAGAAAGAAGAGAGGAAATTCGAATATTGCAGGATTTTAGTCTGCGACAGTCGACTTAACTGCGTGACAGAGAATTACAAAAAGGCGCTCCGTTATATAGAAGAAGCAGAGAAACTTGCAGAAACAATCGAATTTAACGAATATTTGCCAGAAATTTATTTTCAGAAATCAGCTATTTTAGGTCATCTAAAAAAGGTTTTTGAATCGGAAGAATATCGAAATAAGGCGGGAAGAGCTTCCAGAAAGATGGGACTGAAATCCTTGTTGAAAAAAACGGGAAAATAAAAGTATGTATAAGAAACTTATTTTTGTATTTTTGCTTATTGTGGTGATTTGTGCTAACGAAGTAGGTTCCAGTGTGACGAGTCAGAATCTCCTTTTAGAAAAAGCAAAAGATGCACTTGGGAATGACATTTCGGGTAATCGACAAATAGGTGTTCCAAAAAGCGAACTGTCAAAGCCAATTTTAGTTTCCGTAAGGGACGAGAGAGGAAAAGGCATTGGAAATGTTGCAGTACGTTTCAGGATGCTCAACGACGATATAGCGGACTGCAACCCGAAAGTTTCGTTTACGAGCAGTGACGGATATGCCAAATGTATAGTGCAAACAGGGAGGGAACCAGGTGAATTTTTGCTTGAAGCCGAAGTTGTAGAAGAACCTGCAAAAAGGTTAATATTCTCCTACAGTGTTTTTTCTAAAGCATGGGTTTTATTACTTTTTATTCAACTTATTGGTGGATTCTCGCTGTTCTTTTTTGGTTTCAGAGTCGCTTCAAAGGGTTTACTAAAATCAGCAGGAGATCGGTTGAGGGAAATGCTATTCCGCTTTACGAAAAACCGATTGCTGGGTTTAATTTCGGGCGCAATGCTAACATTTCTTTTACAATCAAGCACTGCTGCAACGGTTATGCTTGTCGGTTTTTTAACAACAGGTTTAATCACATTTATAAGTGTTTTGTCTGTTTTAATAGGGACTGCAGTCGGAACAACGTTAACGGTTCAGCTAATTGCATTCAGAATTTACAATTACTCACTTCTTATAGTCGCCTTTGGTTTTTTATTAAACAGCCTAAAAAAACCCATTAGGTACTACGGGCAATTTATTCTGGGCTTCGGATTGATATTTCTTGGAATAAAGATTATGGGGCAGGCTTTTTTACCTTTAAGTTTAAGTGGCTCGCTTGAGAAATTTTTCCTGAGCTTTACAGAACACCCGATATTAATTTTTTTAATTTCAACTATCTTCACTGCAATTGTTCATTCAAGCGTAGCAACAATCGGGATTACTATAAGTCTTTCTTTTCAGGGAATAATAGGTTTAGAACAAGCCTTTCCCGTAATACTTGGAGCCAATCTTGGGACAAGTGCAACCGCACTTCTTGCAAGCATCAAAGGGAACAGGGAAGCCAAAATGTATGCGGCAGCAAACTTTCTTTTTAAGTTTATCACGGTTTTTGTATTTTTCCCGTTTATGGGTTTTTGGAGTCGAATGCTTTTTTCAGTTGGTGGGAGCACTGCAAGACAAATTGCAAATATGCATACAGTTTTTAATGTTGCACTTGCAATAATTTTCTTGCCGCTAATTAAACCAATTGCGAATCTTTTTCAAAGAATTGTCCCGGAAGGAAAAGAACAATTGTCAAAGGGACCAAAATTTCTTGACAAAGGCTTACTGGAAAACCCCGCGGCGGCAATTGCTCATACAAATAGAGAAGTTCTCCGAATGGCAGATATGGCTTACGAGATGTTTGCTGATTCAATAGACGTATTTAAGACAAACGACAAGGACCAGATGCGTGACATCATTAAAAAGGATGATGAGTTAGATGAACTAGAAGAAGCGGTGAATGACTACTTAACAAGTATATCGCAAGAGGAATTGACGGATTATCAATCCAAAAGAATTACATCTTTGTTCTTCATTTCGGGTGAATTGGAGCATATAGGAGATATTGTGAGTAAAAGTTTTATGGTATATGCCGGAAAAAAAATAAAAGAAAGTTTTTTATTTTCGCGCGAGGGATTTCGTGAGATAATTGATTTTCATAGAAAGATAGGAAAAAACTTCAGTAATGCAATAAGTGCAATAACAACTTATGATAAAACCCTTGCAGCGAGATTAATGGGGACAAGAAAATGGGGAGTGGATAAACATATAGAACTTCATAATGCTCACATTGAAAGACTAAAAAAGGGTTTTGTCGAGACAATAGAAACGAGCACGATTCATCTTGATTTTATTGACGACCTTGAGAGGGTGAATTTTCACATTTCAAATGTAGGCAAAGCCATTATGGGAAAGGTTGGCTTGGAACCGTAGAAAGAAGGTAAATCGCGGTCCGAGATTCAAAATTTTGCGTAAATAATCAGTGGACTCCGTTGCATTCTCTTGAAAGAGTGTCATTGCGAGTGTTTTTTCATAATCTCTTTCGAAGCAATCTCGGTTTTTCGCACTATAAGATTGCCACGCTCGCAAAGGCGGGTTTACTGATTATTTACATTTTAGCGGGCTTGCTTGCAGATTTTTCCGAAGTTAAATAAGTTCCTCAAGAACTTTTTTTATTACTTCGTAGGGGAAACCTCTTATCAGAAGGGAATTATAGAGACGTCTCTTTATCGTTTTTTTATCTTTAATGTTTTTCAGTGACAACAATTTTTTCTTGGCAAGTGCGGACGCCCGGTCGAAGTCCCCCTGGACGACGCCTTCTTCGCTGAAAACCTTATCAATTATTGTTTTACTGATACCCTTATTTTTTAGTTCATATGCGATTTGAAAACTTCCCTTAGGTTTTAGATTAAGTCTGTCATGGACAAATGCTTTTGTAAATAAGTAGTCGTCGATTAGCGAACTTTGTTTAAGTTCGACTACAACATCTTCAATGATGTTTTCTTGATACCCTTTTTTCTTGAGTTTTGCTCTTATGTCTTTTTCAGAATAGATACGTCTATTAAAAAGTCTTATTACGTGTCGTTTTGCTTCTGTATGCTCTTTTTCTTCTAAAATCTTTTCGATTTCTTCTTCGTCAACGTCCTTTCCCTGGAATAGATTTAATTCAAGAAGGAGATTTTCCGGAATACCACAGAAGAATGTGTCGTCAAGAAAAAGGGAAAATCTGTTATTTCTTTTCTTTTGGCGTTCTATCTTCGTTATTTTTTTCAACTGCTTCTGTAGTTTCTTCCGTGCTGCTTTCTTTTCCAGGTGTGAGTCCAACTGATTCTTTGATTTTATCTGTTACTTCCCTGGCAACATCGGGATTATCTTTTAGAAACACCCTGGCGTTTTCTTTTCCCTGACCCAGTCTCGTATCTCCAAAGGAAAACCAGGTTCCTGACTTGTCAAGAATATCGAGGTCGGCTCCTAAATCGAGTATTTCACCTTCCATGGAGATTCCTTCCCCATAAATTATGTCGAAATGTGCGTCCTTAAAAGGAGGAGCAAGTTTATTTTTAACAACTCTCACACTAACCCTGTTTCCAACTATCTCATCACCCTTTTTTATTCTTGTTACGCTTCTGATGTCGAGTCTAACAGAAGAGTGAAATTTCAAAGCAAGACCCCCGGGGGTGGTCATAGGATTGCCGAAGACGACACCGATCTTATATCTTATCTGATTTATAAATATTGCACAGGTTGATGATTTACTGAGAACAGCCGTTAGTTTTCTTAATGCCTGAGACATTAATCTTGCCCTTAGGCCCATATGTGCATCTCCCATTTCTCCTTCGATTTCCGCTTTTGGAACAAGGGCAGCTACAGAATCTACGACAATTACATCGACAGCTCCACTCCTTGTTAACATTTCAACGATTTCAAGAGCTTGTTCTCCTGTATCGGGTTGTGATATTAAAAGTTGTTCGATGTTGACACCAAGTTTCCTTGCATATATTGGATCCAGAGCATGTTCTGCGTCTATAAATGCAGCCACGCCGCCAAGTTTCTGTGCCTCACTGACTATGTGAAGAGCGATGGTTGTTTTACCCGAAGCTTCCTTGCCAAAAATTTCTACAATTCTACCTCTTGGGACGCCCCCAATCCCCAGAGCTGCATCGAGTGTGATGGAACCAGTCGGGATTACTCCTGCTTCGGTGTGGATTGCACCCTCTCCCATCCACATTATCGTGCCTTTTCCAAATTGTTTTTCTATCTGTCTTAATGCGAGGTCTAAAGCTTTTTCTTTGTTATTATCGGTCATTTATCCTCCCGGGTAATGCTATAGAACTTTGTGTTATCATTTACAGAAATCAGTTCTCTCATCTGATCCTTTTCTTTATACCATAGAAAAAAAGTACTGTCAAATATTTTTTTAGAAATTTACTTTCGCGATAGAATTGCCAACTTAGAACTTGTGAAAAGTTTAACAAAAAGGCTTGACAAAGAAAGCAAGAAGTTGTATACAATAAAGTGTTTTTTTTATTCGGAAAGGAGTACTATAGTGGGAAAGATAGAAACGAAAGATATTAGAAACGCAGAAACAACAAAAGTAATAACCCTTTCTCTCGAAAACCAGTATTCCTGTTATCAATGCGGCAAGTGCTCGGCAGGATGTCCCTCCGCTCCTTTTATGGACTTGCTCCCCAATCAGGTAATGAGGCTTCTGCAATTTGGAAATGTTAAGAGAATTCTGGAAACAAATACACCCTTTGCTTGTTGTTCCTGTTTTGTGTGTTCTTCGAGATGTCCAAAAGGAATAGACGTTGCTGCTATTATGGAATCCTTAAGGCAGGTATCTTTACGAGCAAAGAAGGATGATTTCGAACTGAAGGATGTCAATCCCGAAGAATTAGAAAAAGCTCCACCGATACTTCTTGTTGGAACATTCAGAAAGCTTACTTCTTAGGAAACATGGAAAAGGTAAAATATTATCCTGGATGCACAATAAAAACGACTGCTCAGCATTTTGAGATTTCAGCAATTGCAGTTCTTGGAAAACTCGGGATTGAATTGGACGAGTTGAAAAGATGGACCTGTTGTGGAACAGTATATTCACTAACTTCCGATGATATCATACACCAGCTTGCTCCGGTTAGAAACCTTCTCAGGGTTAAAGAAGAAGGTGGAAGTGAAGTTGTTACTTTATGTTCGATGTGCTACAACACATTGAAGAGGGCAAATTTACTTGTTAAGAAGGATATTGAAAAGAAAGATAAAATAAAGGATTTTATGTACAAAGAAATCGTAAAATATGACGGAGAGGTCAAAGTCATTCATCTGCTCGAGTTACTGAAGAGAATTGGATTTGATAGGTTAAAAGAGCAAACAAAGATTTCTCTAAGTGGTTTAAAAATTGCAACTTATTATGGTTGTATGCTCCTTCGACCGGAAGAAGCAGCAATCGATGACATTGAAGAACCGACGATTTTTGAAGATGTGATTAATTTGACAGGAGCGGAAACCGTTAAATTTCCGTATAAGAATGAATGTTGTGGAAGTTATCAGACATTGAGAAGACCGGATATTGTTATCGAAAGAACACGAACGATAGTCAACTCGGCAAGGAATGCAGGCGCTGATCTTATAGCGCTTTCCTGTCCACTCTGTGCCTATAACCTTGAAGCAAAGCAGGAGGATGTGGCTGAGAAATATTTCGGCTTCAAAAAAATGCCTATTGTTTACTTCACTCAACTGTTGGCTCTTGCTTTCGGTTACGATGAATCAGGGACTCGTTTTGACCTAAATATAGTTAGTCCAACCGAGAAAATGGAAGAAAAGGGTTTTTTGGTTAAGGGGAAAGTATGATTTGTATATGCGTTGTCGGAATAAATCCATGATCTCGAGGATTCGGCTGTAAAAAAGGAAGAGAGTGTATAATAGATGAAACTGGAAAGGATAAAAGAGATACTAGATGCAGTAGTACTTGCAGGTGACAACGATTTGAACAAAGAGATTAAAATGGCTGGTGGTTCAGACCTGATGAGCGATGTTCTGGCATTTATGAAATCAGGTTCTCTGTTACTAACAGGGCTTATAAATCCACAGTCGGTGCGCACGGCAGAAATGGCTGACCTGGTTGCCATCTGTTTTGTTCGGTCAAAAAAACCATTACAAGAGACTGTGGAACTGGCAAAGGAAAAAGGTATTGTACTTCTTTCAACTGATTTGACAATGTTTGAAGCGTGTGGAAAATTGTATCAGAATGGTTTACTCGGGAGGATAGAGTATAAAGAGAGTAAGTGATGAAGGATCAGAGTTTTACCAGGGTTCAAGAGCTTGCTTACGAGTTGAAGGTGAGTGAGGTAATGAAGAAAAATACTATTACAGTTTCTCCAAGGATGCTAATGAGCGAGTTAAGAAAAATATTGAAGGATAACAATATATCCGGCGTGCCTGTTGTTAACGGGCATTCACTTGTGGGTATTATCAGCATTGAGGACTTTATCAACTGGCTATCAAGTGGCGAAGTGGATACGGAAATAGAAAAAAGAATGAGTAAAGGTGTAAAAACCGTGTATGCGGATGATCCGGTTATCCATGCGGTAAGTAAGTTTGACCAATTTGGGCTTGGGAGATTTCCTGTTCTTGACAGAGGAACAAAAAACCTTGTTGGAATGCTTACCAAAGGTGACATTATAAAAGGATTGCTGAAACGTCTGGAAATAGATTATCATGAAGAGGAAATTCATCGTTATCGTGCAAGCCATATATTTGAAGATACGCTTGCGGACCACGCTGCTCTGATACTACTTTACAGTATTAATGGAAGAGATTTCTCGGAAGCAGGGAAGAGCTCGAGTGAGTTAAAGAAAACTCTAACCCGTCTCAATATCAGTCCCAGCATTATTCGCAGGGTGGCTATCGCAACCTATGAAGCGGAAATGAACATTGTGGTTTTTACTGATAAAGGGAAAATAAAGGCAGAGGTTAGACCTGAGCTGATCAAAATTGAAGCGGAAGATAGTGGCCCTGGGATTCCTGATGTAGAGAAAGCGATGCGACCCGGATATTCAACTGCCCCCGACTGGGTCAGGGAGATGGGTTTTGGTGCAGGCATGGGGTTGGCAAACATTAAGAAGTGTAGCGATGAGATGTCCATTGATTCTTCCGTTGAAAAAGGGACGCGTATTACGATAATTATCAAAATGGGGAAAGAATGAAACTTAAAGAGATCGTTGATAAATTGGAGCTTGATGTAAAAACTGGATCCAGTAATCTTGACAAAGAAATCAGTGGAGGATACGTTAGTGATCTGTTAAGTGATGTTATGGCAAATAGCCGCGAGGGAGATATCTGGATTACACTCCAAATTCATCAAAATATAGTTGCTGTTGCTTCGCTTAAGAACCTTGCGGGAATTGTGTTGGTTAATAGTAGAGTACCTGAAAATGAAACAATCAAAAAAGCTGAAAAAGAGGGAATACCTATTTTGGTGAGCAATTTACCAGCTTTCGAAGTTGTTGGGAAATTACATAGAATGGGTATTCCTGGGACTGCTGATGCTGGAGGAATTTAGAGGAGATTTGCATATTCATACATGCCTTTCTCCCTGTGGTGATTTGAGTATGCTACCAACTTTGATAATTATGAAGGCAAAGGAGAAAAACTTGGACATAATTGGAATATGTGACCACAATACAACTGAAAATGTTGCAGCTGTTCAGAAAGCGGGAGAGAAAGAAGGGGTGTCTGTTATAGGAGGGATTGAAATAACCTCTCAGGAAGAAGCTCACATTCTTGCATTTTTCAGGACAGGCGCCGGACTTGAAAACATTAAAAATATAGTTTACGAACACTTACCCGGAATCAATAATGAAGTAGTTTTTGGTGAACAGGTAATAGTGGACGACAAAGACGAAATGCTCGGCATCAATGAGAGATTATTGATTGGAGCCACAACACTTTTTCTCGAGCAAATTATCGATATAGTTCATAACCTGGGTGGTGTTGCTATTGCCTCACATATTGACCGAGAAGCTTTTAGCATTATTGGTCAATTAGGTTTTATCCCCAGTGGACTCAAGCTGGATGGTGTCGAGGTTTCATCGTTAGGCAAATTGAGACAGTTACGCGTAACTCATCCGGAGATTGACAATTTTCCGATCGTTAGTTTCTCCGATGCTCACTATTTGGAGGACATCGGGAAGAAAACAACATCGTTTTTACTTGAAGATACGAATGCGGAAGAACTTTACAAGGCATTTAAGGGTGTAGAGGGGAGAAAGGTTTTAAGCGCACAGTAACATGGAAGATATTTCTTTACATGTTCTGGATATTGTCGAAAACTCAGTAAGAGCAGGAGCAAGCAAGGTGCATATTGCTGTAAACGAAAACATACAGGAAGATAAGCTAACTATTGAAATTGGAGATAATGGTGAGGGTATGTCACGTAACATATTGGAAAAAGCAACAGATCCCTTTTTCACAAGTAAAAAGGTGAGAAAGGTTGGTCTGGGTCTTACACTCTTGAAACAAGCAGCCGAAATGGCTAATGGAAAATTCTCCATAGAGTCAAACGAGGGAAAAGGAACTATCGTAAGAGCTAGTTTCCAATATAGCCATATTGATCGCCAGCCACTCGGTGATGTCGGGAAAACAATTGAAACACTTGTTATTGGAAATCCATCGGTTAATTTTCTTTATGAACACAGAAAAGATGGAAAACTCTCTATTTTCGATACAGAAGAGATTCGAGAAAAACTCCAGGATATACCCATAAGCTCTTCACAGGGAATTAGAATATTAAGAGAAGGTCTAAAAAAAAAGAGAAATACTTAGAAAAGGTGGATTACAGATGAACGAAGTAAATCCTCTGGTAATTGAAGAAATAGTAGGGCGATGGGATGGTCGTAAAGACTGCTTAATCGAGATTTTGCATGATATTCAAGAGGAGTATAACTATCTCCCTAAAAATTCATTGACTGAGTTGTCCAAATGCTTAGAGGTACCCTTATCAGAAATAGTCAGTATCGCAACATTCTATAGGGCTTTCAGCTTAAAACCAAGAGGTAGATTCGGAATAGGTGTCTGTATGGGTACAGCATGCCATGTGCAAGGGGCAGACATAATTCTTGAGGCATTCGAGAGGGAACTTGGAATAAAGGTTGATGAGATGGACGAGAAGATGGATTTCAGTCTGGATATTGTAAGATGTCTCGGTTGCTGTGGATTGGCTCCTGTAGTTTCAATAAACAGGGAAATATATGGTAATTTTACTCCCGATCAGGTGCCGAGCATACTGGAAAAGTACAGGTCTATTCCAAGAAAGAAAGTAGATATTAGCAAGAAATACAAAGAGATAAAAGAAAAATTGAAAGCAGAGGAAGGTTAGGAGGAATTAATGCCGAGAATAACACCGGAGGACTTGAAGAAGATAAAGGAAAAGGCTCGGAGAACCTCCATTCTTCGAGAAGGAAAAGGAAGAGCTAAGATTGTAGTACATATGGGAACTTGTGGAATTGCCGCAGGCGCACGCAAAATTATGAATGCACTCTTGAAGATAATAGAAGAAAAACAAGTGGAAGATGTTATACTTACGACCAGTGGATGTGCTGGTCTTTGCAGCCGCGAGCCAATGGCAACGGTTGAAGTTAAAGGGATGCCGCCTGTTAAATATGTTGACCTTACGGAGAAAAAAATAGAGGAAATATTTGAAAAGCATGTTCAGAAGGGCGAGATAATTAAGGAATATGCATTGGCCGCGGGAAGCGAAAAGACAGAGTAGCTAAAGAGGATAAGTAAAATGCCATTTAGAACAGATGTTTTGATTTGTATGGGAACAACTTGTATAGAAAACAACTCGTTTGAAATAAGGGAAAGTATTGCAAAAGAATTGAAGAAACACAATCTTACGGAAGAAATTAGGCTGGTTTCAACCGGATGCTTCGGTTTTTGTGATGCGGGACCAATAATATTGGTTCAACCGGATGGCGTTTTCTACCAAGGGGTTAAGGAAAAGGATGTGCCGTTTCTTGTTGAAGAGCATTTTCTTAAAGGTAGACCTGTAAAGAAACTAATGTATACACCACCTAAGGAAAAAATGCCTATCCCTACTCTGCCGGAAATACCGTTTTTTAGACAACAAGTTCTTATCGCCTTGCGTAATAGGGGATTAATAGACCCCGAAAAAATTACTGATTATATCGCACGTGATGGATATTCTGCGCTCGCAAAGGTGGTTTCTACTATGAAACCAGAAGAGGTAATTGAGGAGATTAAAGCATCAGGTTTACGTGGTAGGGGAGGAGGGGGTTTTCCCACGGGTATCAAATGGGAATCCTGTAGACGGGCTGGTGAAAAAAGGTCGGAAATTAGATATGTGATATGTAACGCAGACGAGGGTGATCCTGGAGCATATATGGATAGGACTATTATGGAGTCTGATCCTCATTCTGTTATTGAAGGAATGATTATAGGTGCATATGCTGTAGGCGCCCAAGAAGGGTATGTATATATAAGAAAAGAATATCCAATCGCATTGGATCGCTTGAATACTGCTATTATGCAGGCTCGAGAATATGGACTTCTTGGTAACAATATTTTTGATACGGGTTTTAATTTTGACATTGAAGTTCACAGAGGTGCAGGTGCCTTTGTTTGCGGCGAATCAACTGCACTGATGGCTTCGTTAGAAGGGAAAGCCGGGGTTCCAAGGGCGAAATACATTCATACCGTTGAGTATGGTCTATGGAACAAACCTTCCTGTCTCAACAATGTTGAAACATGGGCTAACATACCTGTGATAATAAACAGAGGTGCGAAGTGGTTTACCACTATAGGGACAGGTGATGTATCGAGGAGCCCATGGGGAGGTAGTAAAGGAACAAAGGTTTTTTCCTTGACAGGTAAAGTTAATAATACTGGGCTTGTCGAAGTACCAATGGGTGTCACATTAAGGGACATAATCTTCAATATTGGTGGCGGAATCAAGAAGGGAAAAAAGTTTAAAATGGTTCAAACCGGTGGGCCTTCAGGGGGGTTTTTGCCAGAAGAACTGCTTGACCTTCCTGTTGATTTTGACAGCCTGACTAATGCCGGCTCGATGATGGGTTCGGGTGGAATGGTCGTAGGGGATGAAGATACCTGTATGGTAGATATGGCCAAATATTTCATTTCATTCCTTGTAACAGAATCTTGTGGGAAATGTGTTCCTTGCAGAGAAGGACTGAAGAGAATGAAAGAAATATTGGATCGGATCTCAAGTGGAGAAGGCAAAGAGGAAGACATTGGGTTATTAGAAGAGATAGCGTTTACCCTTCAATATGGTGCTCTATGTGGGCTTGGCAAAAGTGCAGCAAATCCGGTTCTCACTGCGATAAAATTCTTCAGAGACGAATTTAACGCACACATTAAGGATAAGAAATGCCCTGCTGGTGTATGTAAGGAATTAATAGAATACGGGATTGACCCGGAAAAGTGTACAGGATGTACTCTGTGCGCAAGGAAATGCCCTGTAGGTGCTATTTCCGGGGAGCAAAAGGAGAACCATGTGATAGATACATCGAAATGCATAAAATGTGGAATATGTTATCAAGTGTGCAATTTTGATGCGGTGTTTAAAAAATGATAGAGATAGAAATAGATGGCAAAAAATTTGGGGCAGTAGAAGGGGAAACAATACTTACTACTGCAAGACGAGTTGGGATAAAAATCCCAGCGCTCTGCTATCATGAAGCAGTTTCTCCATCGGGGGCTTGCAGGCTTTGTAGTGTTGAAGTCCAAGAAGGGAATAGGAGCAAGGTAGTAACTTCGTGTCTGTATATTGTTCGACCTGGACTTGTAGTAAAAACGGACACAGAGAGGATTAAGAAATTGCGAAAGGGTATAATGGAACTTCTGCTTGCCCGCAGTTCAACTTCAGAGGTTATCAGAGAACTTGCAAGGGAAATGGGTGCTAAGGCAGGGAAGTTTTTGGAAGATAAAAACAATTGCATTTTATGTGGGCTCTGCATAAGAGTTTGTGATGAAATTGCGGAAGCACATGCCATAAATTTTGTGGGAAGGGGATCGGAAAGACAGGTAGCAACTCCGTTTATTGAGATTTCTGATACCTGTATTGGTTGTGGTGGATGCGCGTATGTTTGCCCCACAGGAGCGATTACTATTGATGGTGAATTTATTAAACTGAATGATAACATTTTTGGGAAACTGAACGAGTTCAGAAAGAAAAATACCGGCGAGACAATAGAGGAAGTTCTAAAAATAGACTCGAAAGGACGACAAAAATGAACAGAATTGGAGTTTTTGTCTGTCATTGTGGTTTAAATATCGCCAAAGCAGTTGATGTAGAAAAAGCGGCAGCGGAATCATTAAAGATTCCAGGTGTGGTTTTTTCCACACATTATATGTATATGTGCGCTGACCCGGGGCAATCACTTGTCGAAGAGACGATAAAAAAGGAACATCTTGATGGTATTGTTATTGCTAACTGTTCTCCTACACTTCATGAGGTGACATTCAGAAACGCAGCAGAGAGGGCAGGGCTTAATCCATATAGATGTGAGATTGCGAATATAAGAGAACAATGTTCCTGGCCACACGAGCATGAGGGTAAGGAGTTTGCTACAAACAAGGCCCTAAAGATAATAGAAATGACGGTAAATAAACTTATAAACGATGCCAGTTTGGAACCGGCAAGAATACCATTGAATAAACGGGCAGTGGTAATAGGTGGGGGGATTTCGGGGATACAGACAGCACTTGATATTGCAGATGGAGGTTACGAGGTAATTCTTGTGGAGAAAAGCCCGAGCATCGGTGGAAAAATGATACAGCTTTCAGAAACATTCCCCACGCTTGATTGTCCGCAATGTATAGAGACACCCAAGATGGTATCCGCTGCACAGCACCCGAATATTAAGATATATGCATTTAGCGAGGTGGAAGAAGTGAGTGGGTATGTCGGGAATTTCAAGGTGAAGATAAAAGAAAAGGCATCTTATATCGATAGAGAAAAATGTAATGGCTGTGGTTTGTGTATAGAAAAATGTCTTACTACGGTTACAAGCGAGTTTGATTTAGGTTTGAGTAAAAGGAAAGCTGTTTATACACCTTTTCCACAGGCTGTTCCTAACATACCCGTTATAGACAGAGAATACTGTGGTCACTTCACTAAAGGGACTTGTAGGGTCTGCCAGTCCATTTGCCCGAGAGAGGCTGTTGATTTTTCTCAAGAAGATAGAATAGTCGAGGAGGAAGTTGGCGCTATTGTTGTTGCAACAGGTTTTGACCTGATGCCCAACGAACAAATAAAGGAATATGTAAATGACCCTGATGTGATAAATGGACTTCAATTCGAAAGGCTTTTATGCCCCTCGGGTCCTACAGATGGGGTCCCAATAAGACCTTCTAATAGAATGATTCCCAAAGATGTTGCTTTTGTCTCCTGTGCAGGTTCTCGTGACCCGGAACATGGGGTTGCATACTGCTCAAGGGTGTGTTGTATGTATCTTGCAAAGCAGGCTATGCTTTACAAACACGCAGTTCCCGATGGTCAGGCATACATATTCTATATAGATATACGTTCTAATGGCAAAGGATATGAAGAATTCGTACAGAGAGCAAAAGAAGAAGATAATGTAATTTATATAAGGGGGAAAATTTCGAAAATATCAAGGCAAAATGGGAATCTAACACTATGGGGCGTTGATACACTCACAGGCGAGCAGGTGGAGTTGTCTACCGACTTGGTGGTTCTTGCAACCGCTATCATTCCATCGGAAGGGAGCAGTGAACTTGCAAAAAGATTGAGACTTTCAACTGACGAATTTGGATGGTTTCAGGAAGCACATCTGAAACTAAGACCGCTTGAGACTTTAACATCGGGGATTTTTATTGCCGGGATGTCACAGTTTCCAAAAGACATTACAGATGCTGTTTCTCAGGCTTCCGGTGCAGCCGCAAAGGTACTTGCACTCTTCAGCAAAGATTATATTTTTGGAAATCCTGTGATTGCATATGTAGACGAAGAGATATGTGCCGGGTGTGGGAATTGTGAAAGTGTATGCGCATACACTGCCGTGGAGGTTGACCCTATAAAGAATGTAGCAGTTGTAAATGAAGCTCTTTGTGAAGGATGCGGTGCCTGTGCAGGTGCCTGCCCCAGTGGTGCTATGCAGCACAAGAACTTCACGAAGAAACAGATTTTTGATATGGTAGAAGTTGCAACAGAGGAATATTAACAAAAGAGAAAACCACGAAAATAGGAAAATACAGAAGGGAAAATGAGTAGAATGTTCTTAACAGACGAAAATGCGAAAATGGGAATTACGAAAATCAGGATAAACACAAAAAGAAACAATTTCCTAATTTCTAATTTCTTAATTTCGCATTTTTATTTAGGAGGTTTTAATGGAACCTGAAAAAAACATGATACCAATTTACATAATCGGCGAAAAAGTCCTTGTACCGGAAGGTTCTACGATCATTGATGCACTTGAATATGCGGGTTTCCAATTAAAAAAGGGTATTGGTTGTAGGGAAGGATTTTGTGGTGCCTGTGCAACCGTTTATAGATTAGCAGGAGATTTCAAACTTATAGGTGGTCTCGCCTGTCAAACTGTGGTTCAACCAGGGATGTACCTTGCTCAGATTCCTTTTACACCCGCGCAAAAAGCAATATATAATGTTGAAGAATTGAAACCCGATGTCTCCAGTTTTACGAAGCTTTATCCCGAGGTTTTTAGATGCGTATCCTGTAATACCTGCACAAAGATTTGTCCTCAGGAAATAGAAGTGATGGACTATGTAAATGCTATCATTAGAGGAGATATCTGGTTGGCAGCAGACATGTCATTCGATTGTATTATGTGTGGCTTATGCACAATAAGGTGTCCGGCTGAGATGGCGCAATATAATGTTGCGATTCTGGCAAGGAGATTATACGGAAGGTATCTTACGAAGAGGTCGAATCAAATGTTCGCGCGAATTAAGGAAATAGAGGAAGGAAAATTCGATAGAGATATGGAAGAAATTATGAATATGCCCACGGAACAATTAAAACAAAAATATAAAGAGAGATCGCTGGATTTTGATATAACATAAAAGAAGAAATTGTGAAAATGAGAAAAAAGCAAGTTCAAAATTACAAAAGTATGGAAGTACGAAAATCAAAAAGGAAACTATCTTCATGAATTTCGCAATTTCTAATTTCTTAATTTCCCGATTACTATCGCGAAATAAGGAGGAAAAATAATGTATCCTGAATATATGATGGAATCACTGAAACTTGTCGAGAAAACAAGACCTAAACGTGTCGAACTTGCAAAATTAGGCAAGCCGGTAGTTGAGCCGACTACGCTTAAAGAAAGGGACGAACTGCTCAACAAATTTCACCCGGATTATAAAGAAAAAGCGAGGAAGTCAATAAGAATTGGTCCGAATAAAGGCGAAAAGCTGATTACGAAAGTTGTAGATATACTTGAATCACATTCGCGGATTAATCCAGATGATGTTGACCTTTCTAAAGTAGATTTCGATGTTGACGTACTCATTATCGGTGGTGGTGGGGGGGGGTCGATGGCAGCGATATGGGCACAAAAACATGGTGCAAAAGTAGTTGTTTCTACGAAGTTGAGGATTGGTGATTCCAATTCTATGATGTCACAAGGTGGAATGCAGGCATCTATTAACCCACACGATTCTCCCATAATACACTATCTGGACATTATTGGTGGCGGACATTTCGATAATAAGCCCAAACTTGTTCGAGCAGCAACAATGGATGCACCTATGATTACCGCCTATCTGGAAGAACTGGGTGTTATGTGGGATAAGGAAGAGGATGGAACACTTTCAACAAAAGCAGGCGGAGGAACTTCACGAAGAAGGATGTTATCCTGTCGAGATTACACAGGTGCAGAGATAATGAGAACCCTAAGGGATGAGGTAAAAAACCACCCGGAGGATATTACGATTCTTGAATATACACCTGCGATAGAGCTCTTACTGGACGATAAAGGTCAGGTTGCAGGTGCACTTCTGTATCAGACCGAAACTGAAGAATATGTGATTGTCAAGGCTAAGACAACTATCATTACGACCGGTGGTTTTGGAAGATTGCATCTCCAGGGTTTTGCTACAACGAACCATTATGGTGCAACAGCGGATGGTCTTGTTATTGCATACAGAGCTGGCGCAAGATTAATCTATATGGATACTGTTCAGTATCATCCGACCGGTGCGGTTTTCCCTGAACAGATACTTGGATTTCTTGTTACGGAAAAGGTAAGAGGGCTTGGGGGTCAGCCTGTCAACAAATTTGGTGAACTTTTCGTATTTCCTCTTGAACCAAGAGATGTTGAGGCATCTGCCTTTATAAGAGAGTGCACGGAAAGGGATAAAGGCATAAAGACACCAGCAGGTAGAGTAGGCATATGGCTCGATTCGCCAATTATAGATATTTTGAGTGGTCCTGGAACCATAGGGAAAGCGTTGCCTGCAATGGTCAGGCAATATCACAGATTCGAGATAGATATTTCCAAATACCCAATGCTTGTTTTTCCAACGCTGCATTATCAAAATGGCGGAATAGAGATAAATAGTAAGTGTGAAACAAACCTTCCAAACCTTTACATTGCAGGGGAAGCATCCGGAGGTCTTCATGGAAGAAACAGACTAATGGGTAACTCGGTTCTTGATTATAATGTATTTGGAAGAAGGGCAGGTATAAACGCTGCGGAGCGAGCAAAGGAAGTAACACTGGGAAAACTTCATTTTGACCATATTCGAAAATATGAGAAAGAAATTAAAGATGCAGGAATAGAGACGAAGAGAATTGCGCCTATTCTTTTGCCTGATTATAGAAACTTCGAGGTTATTAGAAAACATAGGAAAGAATTCGACCCGTTTCTTGGGGGAGGCGTGACAGGATTTTATGAAGAAGAATGAAGGATGTGTTTTTGGTAACGGATAAGGCAAAGATGCCCGTAAGACATAACCGTGAGACGTTACGAGCATCGTAACCTTAAAACAATACACGAGTTCATAGTTTTAAGTTAGAAAGTTTCAACACGTATTTTGCTGAATATTTGCATAGGAGGGAACATGGCAGGTAAATTTGAACCAAAACTTGTAGGTTTTTTTTGCAACTGGTGTACGTCGAGCGCTGCCGATCTTGCAGGAACCTCAAGAATGCAGTATCCACCCAATATCAGACCCATCAGGGTAATGTGCTCGGGCTCAGTAGACACTGCTTATGTGTGGCGGGCTTTTCTGGAAGGTGCGGATGGTGTTATTATTGGTGGATGTCATCCGGGAGATTGTCACTATGTATCGGGAAACTACAAAGCAAGGAGACGAATAAAGACTCTCGAAACGATAATGAAAACTTTAGGACTGGACCAGAGAAGACTTTGGCTCAGATGGATAAGTGCGAGCGAAGGAAGAAAATTCGCTCAAACGATGAAGGAATTTACGGAACATATCAGAGAACTGGGGCCATCAGATATAGGGAAAAAGTGGTCGGTATAGAGAGAATATATAGAGAAGTTCAACCTAATTATTTGATAGTCAATCAGTGAGTATCTGTTAATTAGTATCTAAACAAAGCATAAAGGAGATAGTATGGGTGAAAAATATAAATTAAATGTGGCAGGTGATAACCCGAATAAAAACCTAAAAGAATTCCTTCTGCAGATAATGGAAAATAATAAAATTACTAACATTGTTATTCCAATGCTTATTCCATCCAAGAACAATGTTTTTCCAACACTTGTAAAGAACAAAGAACTTTTGGAAAGTGCAAAACCAATTGCTCCTGTACTTCCCGTAAGTACTGCTGCTCTGGTGTCGAAAATAACTAAGTTTTCTTCTTCACCTGAAAAGATCCTTGTTTTTCTTAAACCCTGTGAACTACGGACATTGTTGGAATTGGCTAAATTCAAACAGGTAACACTCGATAATCTTATCCTCATAAGCTATGACTGTATGGGCGCTTACAAGACAGACTACTACGAGGATGCGCTCGGTAGTGGTAAAGATATCGATTCAGAATACTTTTCCAAAAATCTCGCGAAAGGCGAGCAGGACGAGAACATAAGAGATGCTTGTAAACTGTGCGAGAATTTCTTTCCAACTGATTTTGCTGATATTGGTATTGGTTTTATCGGTACCGAAGGTGACGGATATATTGTAGAGGGTAATACAAACAAAGGGAAGGAAATAGTTGCCAAACTCGGTTTGGAAAAAAGCGAAGCGAAAAAGCGGGATGAAAAACTGCAAAAAATAGGGGATACAAGAAAGGAAAAATGGGAAAAGGTAAAGGAAGAGACGAAAAAACAAGTTGTAAGTATAGACGGATTGCTAAAATATTTTTCGAAATGCATTGATTGTCATAATTGTATGGGACAGTGTCCAATCTGTTTCTGTAAGGAATGTTTCTGGGAATCACCCACATTTGAGTTTACCGCGCTTAATTTTCTTGGTTGGGCAGAAAAAAAGGGTGCAGTGAAATTGCCAACAGATACAATTTTCTTTCACCTCGGAAGGCTTTCGCATATGTCAACTTCGTGCATTGGTTGCGGTTTATGCAGCGATGCCTGCCCAAATGATATAAAGGTTTATGAACTTTTCCACCTTATCGGCGATGAAACACAGGCAGCTTTTGATTACAAACCTGGTAGAGATTTAGAAGAAGAAGCACCACTTGTAACCTTCAAAGAAGACGAACTCAAAGAACTTGGGTAGAAGTGATACAATCCCCTCACGAGAGGGGTGTAATGTAGCGTATGGTATATGACAGGGCATGTTGCCCCTGAAAAGAAAGGAGGTAAGGATGAGAAGAAAATTCATTATACTTGTCCTTATAGGACTGCTGGTGACCTTGTTTATTGGTTGCGGCACCAAAGATGGAAAGGATGAATCCGAACCTGTACAGACTAAATCTAATACTTTCTCTTTACAATCATATAATGATTCCAACCATTTCGTTCGGCACAGGGATTTTCTCGGTGAGATTACTACAATAAGTTCGGACTTGGATAAAAAGGACGCAACTTTTAAGATCGTATCGGGTTTAGCTGACAGTAAATGCATTTCATTCGAATCGATTAACTATCCTAAATACTATTTAAGGCACGAGGACTTCCGAGTTAAATTAAACGAATATAGTGATGATGAATTATTCAAAAAAGATGCAACGTTCAAAAAGGTAGAGGGCTTAGCAAAAACTTCAGGGGCATCATTTGAATCTTACAATTATCCAGGGTACTACATAAGACAGAAAGACAGCCACTTGTACATAGAAGAAGGCAGCGATGAAACCTTCAAAAAGGATGCGACCTTTAAGATAGTTAGTCCGAAGTGGTCGAAGTAGGGCCGATTACTGGACAAGTTCACATTTTATAAGTAGCCGCAACCTTAAAGTTGCGTAAATTACTGTTTCCAAAGCCTTACATTCGCAGAACAAAATCTGAACCTACTTTGTTGTAGCACAACTGCATATTTATCCTTTGGCTTTGGCACTCACTGCAAGTATGCATCAGTTATTTTAAACGAAGCAATCTCGTTTTTAAAAATTGGGGTGAAAATGGGGCATAAGCCTGCCTTTTTTATAAGTAGCCGCAATGACTAATGGGAATAGGAAGAAAATTTGCTTGACAATCGTAGTTTTCTGACATAAAATTCTTAGTAACAGAACAAATAACCGCAATTGGTTTACTAAGGTTTGAAACTTATAATGTCCAAAGAGAAGATATGAAGATAAGAGCTTTACTCGGTTTGCTGATTCTTGTCGTTTCGATTTCTGGCTTTGCGGGTGAGATTAATTATACGGTAGATTTCTCAAAGTCCGACCTTTCTTTTTCTGTTTCCAGCGGTTATGATGTGGTTCGATTAAGAGGGTGTAATCAAACGGTAGAAACCGGTTCACCTTCTCTTCCCGTGCGGTACATATCCTTCATTATTCCGACTACCGCAGAAGTAAAGAAAGTAAGAGTAAAGTCTTCTACAATTCTTGCCATTTCTGGTACTTATAATATCCTCCCAAGTCAGAGGCCCATTCCCCTATCTGCAAGAAGGGATTTTCAATTCATCCCACCAGAAGAAGAATTATATAACTCATACAACCCTTATCCGGAACAAAGCGTTGAATACGAAAAAACAGGCAGTCTCTGCGGTTACAAGATTGCTGTTATTAGGGTTTGTCCCGTGCAGTACATACCGAAAGAAAAGAGGCTTAATCTTTTTACAAGCATTACTTTTGAAGTAACCTACAAATATGCTTTATGCCCCGAGAAGACTGTCACTCCGAGACAAAAAGCTATTTTTTCGGAACAGGTTAAAAACATGGTTGAAAATCCTGAAAAGGTCGAAATCTGGGGACCGACTGCCAGATTACGACTGAATTCTTCACCTGTTTATTACATCGTGACGGATCCGGCATTCGTTTCAGCCTTTGAACCACTTAGAGATTGGAAGACAAAGAAAGGTGTCCCAGCAGAGATTGTAACTACAAACTGGATATACTCCAACCAAACAGGTGTTGATAATCCAGATAAAATTAGAAATTTCATAAAGGCAAAGGCAGATTCCGGTGCACTGTGGTTTTTGCTTGGAGGACAATGTGATTATGAACATGGTGAAGAGTTTGTCCCGAGAAGGGATGTATGGTTTTGCGTAATAGGGGGAGGAGCTTATCCGGATGAAGACACCATTCCTTGTGACCTATACTATGCAGACCTTGATGGGACCTGGGATGGAAATAACAATGGTACATACGGTGAATTCGGTGACAATGTAGATATGTATTCTGATGTCTATGTGGGTAGAGCTCCGGTAAAGACCGTTGCTCAGGTGAACGATTTTGTTAATAAAATTCTTACATATGAGAAAACACCACCCGCTGGTTATACAAAAAGGATTATGTTGCCAGCGGTACAGTTGTTCTGGCTCTTTCTACACGGTTTTGACTGGTATGGGAGCGCGGTAAATAACGCAATAGCAGACATAGTTCCTTCGGATTGGAACAAGGCAAAAATTTATGATGACAATATTTTTCCTTCCTGGGGATTACATCAGGCAACCATAGATTCTATGAATAGCGGTTTTGGTTTCTGTCATCATGCAGACCATGGTAACGAGGATGGTCACTATTACCTCTTTGGGAGCGTTGTTTACGATTATTCAGATGCAGATGTCTCGAGCAATGGAAATAAGTATACGATAATTAATGCAATTAGTTGTTTCACAGGGGCAATGGACGAAAACACGGGTGGAGGTAATGGAAATGACTGCCTTGGTGAACATTATATTGAACGGACAGGAAATTGTTGTGTTGGCAGTATAATGAATTCAAGATTCGGACTTGGTGCCTACGAAATGATGGGACCAAGCGAGGTTATTGACACAACCTTCTATCACGAAATATTCCAGCAGGACAAGTATCATTTGGGTGAAGCTCATTGTGCATCAAAGGATGCCTGGGTATCAATGGCAAATGATACAGCATACAGGTGGTGTATCTATGAACTTAATCTCTTCGGCGATCCCGAGATGCCGATGTGGAGAGATGAACCAAAGACACTTGCAGTTTATCATCCCTCTGTGTTTGGATATGCAGGTGGTGGTCCGGATACCTTTACCGTAGATGTATCATACACAGATACGGCAGCTGTTGTGGGTGCAATTGTAACAACAATGGAGGATTCTACCGTTTATGAGATAGATACTACAAATACGTCGGGTATTGCAACGGTTATTTTCGATCCTATTAATGAAGGTACTGCGAATATTACTGTGACTGCTTACCACCAGAATTATAGACCTTACGAAGGGAGCGGTCAAATTTTACCACCCGGTATCAATGAAAAACCCTATCACAGTGGTCATCTGATATTCTCAATGTCGGCAACTTCTCCAGCTAGTGGATATTCCAGGATTACTTATAGCGTTCCTGTTAGTACTCATATTTCCATTAAGGTATACGACGTTTCAGGTAGAGCATTGAAAACATTGCTGAATGAAACAAGTAAACCAGGCAAATATGGAATTATTTGGGACGGCAGAGATAATCTTGGGACATTGAGAGGCAGTGGTATATACTTTGTGTCACTTAATTCGGAACATTTTGCCGTTACGAAGAAAATCATAATTGTTAAGTAATATGCTCAAAGAACTTCAGCAAACTCAAGAAGAACTGCTGTAAAATAATGGGAGAAAAAGATTTTTAACAGGAGGTAATAAAATGGGAGACAAAGGGAAAAGAGATAAGGCAAAAAAGGAAGCCAAGAAAAAGAGGCAACTATCTATAAAAGAAAGAAGAAAAGAGAAGAAGAAGAAAAAAAATAGTAGTGGAGTATAGAAGTTAAGCGAATGGTCTTAGATGTTAGAATTTCGGTTTTCACATTTTGTTATTAAACATTGCGGAAGTTGTTATCCAGCGTTAAGGAGGTGTAGTGTTTGATGTAAGAAAGTATTATGAAAAAGAGAATAAAAGAGTACAAAAAAATTACGAGAAAAGCTTGAGCAAAATAGAAGAAATATGCAGCAAAACGAAAGATAAAGGTTTTTTAAAGAAAAACAAAGAATACTATGGGTTTCTTCATAAAACCGGGAATTTTATACTAAAAATGGCTGATATCGAGAAGAAACTAGGGGAAAGGTATTTCACCGGAAAACCATTTGAGGAACTAAAGAGAGAAAACAAAGAAATGTTTGGTGAACTGGAAAAGAGAAATTATAGAACAAGCTATGCTAACCCTACATATTGCGTGAAGATTTTTGGAGACAGATATGGGCAGTTGATGTCCTATGTATATACAAAGTTCAGAAGTTATACTCGTTTTGCATTTGAGCGCAGGATTTTCAAAATGTATGAATATAATAAACTCTTTATCGACATATTCGATTATATAGGAAAAAGTAGATTAGGTTATAAAGCGCTAAAGAAAATCGTAACAGAGCTTGAGAAGAAAGATAAAACCAAAGACATTGTTATTGACCTTAAGCAAAGGTTTGATAAGGAATTTAGATTTCTTAAAGACATTGTAATGAAATCCAATCTTAAAGACCAGCGATACCTTTTTCGATATGGGAAATATATTACGCAGAACGAGATAAAAACCGGTAAATTTCTAAAAAAATATCCGGAAAGTTCGATAAAAAAACTTTCAAAAGTAATTACCGATGCGTACATTGCGGGATTCAAGATAAGCGGAAAGAACATTAGAAAAAAATCTATGGTATCAATAATGTACAGCATAGGACAGGAGAGAATTGTTCATCAGTTGATTAGAGATTTGGAGAAACAAAATCTTGGTGTAACGATAATGAGCGTTTCGTCAACGAAGATCAACAGACAATACAGCTATGACCATAGGTTTGATGCGGCTCTTTATTTAGACAAGGCGTATTCGAATTTCTATGGAATTACTTTTGAAAAAGCAGTAGAGAAGTGCAAGAAAATAATGAAACAATGTTCCGGTATTATTGTTCTTTCCAAATTCGGCGAGAAAACTTTTACTCCAGAGGCAAAACCTGAATATTTGAAGTTTACGGATGCGCAGCAAAAAGTGTTTCAAATTCATCAAAATAATTTGGTAATGATTCAAGACAGATACTTGCCAAGAAGTGAAATAAGTTTCACTGTAATATCTTTTCCATCCCCGGAGGTCGGGAAAAATTTCGAGAAGATTTTTAAGGAGATACTCAGAATCAATTTGCTGAATCCTGAGAAATACGAGTACATTCAGAAGAAAATAATAGATGTTTTGGATACTGCAACATATGTCCATATTAAAGGGAAAGGAAAATCAAAAACGGATATTAAGGTGAAGATGCAAGAAATAGAGTTTCCTGAAAGACAGACCAATTTCGAGAATTGTGGTGCTGATATCAATATTCCTATTGGTGAAGTATTTACTTCACCGCAATTGAAAGGTACAAATGGTGTTTTGCATATAGGGAGGACATACCTTGGAGGGTTGGAATTCAGGGACTTGATGCTTAAATTCAAGGACGGTTATATTGTGGATTATAATTGCAGAAATTTCAAGACCACCAAGAGCAACAAAAAGTATATCGAAGAAAACCTGCTGTTTCCGCATAAAACCCTGCCGCTTGGAGAGTTTGCTATTGGTACTAATACCCTGGCTTATGTTGTTGCAAAAAAGTATAGGATTATGAATATACTACCGGTGTTGATCCTTGAAAAAACAGGACCGCACTTTGCAATTGGTGATACTTGTTATGCAATGAGTGAAGGTAAGCGCGTTTTTAACAAATTGGATAGTAAGGAGGTTGTTGCAAGGGAAAACGAAAAAACTGCGCTGAGAAAAACCAGACCAGAAGAAGCATATACATATAGACATCAGGATATCACGGTGCCATATGAATCTATCAAATTCATTAAAGCGGTTCCCAGGAATGGCAAAGGGATTGATATTATCAGGAACGGGAGATTCGTTTTACCCGGGACTAAGGTTTTGAATAAACCGTTCAAAAGCAGGGGGAAGTAAAAAAGGAGTAGAGAAGTGAAAGAGAATTCGATTTTGATGCTAATTTTGTTTATTTTTGCATTATTTTCTGGTTGCAGCTCGAACTTCGAGAAAATTGCAGAGTCAAACGTAAATGCAACAATGAAAGCAACCGCAGAGGAAATTGGAAATGATCTTCTCGTAGCCCAGCGAGAAGGTCGGTTTGAGTCTCTTGGAGAAGAAGCAACAAGAGTTATGCGTTCGAAATATACACCGGAAAATCAAAAGAAAAGCTATGAAATACTTATGGGAATAGTTGGAGAGTATAAATCAATGGAGTATGCCGAAACCTGGGTAACTAAGGAAAAACCTTTGCTTTATATTTTCAGATTCAAGGGTGAATTCTCAAAGAATCAGAATGCAGAAGTGCGTGTTGTGCTGGATGGTAAGGGTAAGTTAACCGGTTTCTGGGTAAAGCCGTGGAGAGCAACTCTGCAGTAAAACATAAGAATTATGATTACCGAGCTTCTGGGGAATACGGGAGACTTAAATAAGTTTTAGAATTAAATCTTTATCCAGTAATCTGAGTTCGTTTTTATCTTCTATAAACCTTTCTACATCTTTTCTAACTGTTGCAAAATCAATATTAGCCAATCTTTCTTGCAAGAAACCCTTAAAATTACCTTTTTGTATATTTATCTTTTTATGTTCGGTTTGCTCTATGGCATTATTGAGGAGCTCAAAATTAGGAAGCGCCCTTTTCCCGAGATACCAGAGAAGGTCATAAAAATCTCTGCCTTTCGTGTATTTTCTATAAAAACAGGCATGAAGTTTAGTTGCAAAAAGGGAAGGAATATCGAAATGTGTTACTGTAAAAACGAAATCCTTGTTCACTAATGAGATTTCAGTATTCCAGCCTTTCGGTGGATTAGAATCTACTTCAAATCTGATGAAGAGTTTTTCACTTTTTAAATTAGATAATCCCAGTACAAATAAAATATGCTTAAATTTAATCATTGCGGATTGGACTGTTTTCTCCTTTCTCTTTTTAACATCTGTGGAAAATCCATTTTTCTCTAACTGATAAACAACTTTATCTACGAGGCCAGCAAAATTATACCTTTCCTTATTAATGAGTGAAAAGTCAAGGTCTTCCGAAAATCTTTTTGAATTATAGAGCACTCTTAGAGCCGTACCGTCACAGAAGGCAAGATTTTTGAAATATCCAGAATCATATAGTATCTTTAAAAGGAGTAATTGCAAAAACTCCCTTGTCTTGTGGATTTTTGCCTCGCGACTTTGAATTTCTAATAGAATGTTTTTAATTAAATCTATCATAGCATTATTCCCCTTCCTTCATAAAACTTAACAGATTGAATGTTTTATCTAAAACCATATTATTGCCATATTTTTTTGCAAAATACATCAGTTTACTCTTTTTCAATCTTTCAAGGTTTTGAAAACGATAAGAGAGCACGAAGATATCCTTTCCTTTATTCTTGAAGTCCTTCTGGTGGAGGTAAATAAAATCAAGTATAGCCTTCTCTGGTTCCGCAATAAATACCGGGAAACGATTTTCATCCATAACCTTAGTAAATCCAAAGAATAAGTCCTGTTTTAAGTGTTGATAGAGGAAAGTTCCAAATGCGTTTTGAAATGTTTTTGTCTTTTTTGTAGTAACAGACGTAAGGTCTATCACCATTTCTGGAATTAGACCGTAGTATCCAAGTGCATATTCATTAGTGACATACGAGGGCGAATATAGAGAGTTTGCAATAAAAGTTCTTGATGGGTGGATTTTTCTGTCCTTTTCATTGAGGATATATAATCCCCTTTTTAGCTTAATAACCAGTCCTTTCTTCTGCCATTGCACCAAATTCCATCTTAGGGCGGTCGGTTTTCGGGTAACATTGAAGAGATGACTTGATGATATAAGCGGGAAATCTCTAAACATATTTTTAAACTCTAAATATGTCATTTCCAAAGATTGTGATAATTCACAATTTACAGAAATAATCATACATTATAAAATCCGTTTTGTCAAGTATTTTTTCTTGACATTTTTATTTTTTTACGTATTATTATCTTTAGTGAATTAGGACAGGTAGAGTCACTAAAAGAATAAAGGAGGCTGTATGGTATTTTTATTTATTTTAATGTTAGTAGGACAGCCAAACGATGTTTTTCTTCCTCAAGCAATGACAGCTGAAGAAACTTCGAAGATTGACGAAATAGGAAAAAATCACATTATTACAGTACCTCCTTCTGGTTGGGTAGAAACACCAGGAGAGTTCGAACCATTGGAAGGTGTTTTCGTTACCTGGTTGTATGGTTATTATAACTCGGTTTTCCGGGAGATTGTTCGGGAGGTTGTGGCTGTATCGAAAATTTACATAATCGCAGGTAGCAATAGTGAAAAGAACAATATTACAAATTACTTGCAGAACAATGGAGTTCCACTGGATTCAGTAACGTTTTATATCTGGCCACGCAATTCAATATGGAGTCGGGATTATGGACCATGGTTTATGAGAAAAGAAGATAATGCACAGGGTATAGTTGATTTTATATATAACCGTCCCAGACCCCTTGATGATACGATTCCATGGCGTATTGGAAATGCCTGGAGTATTCCAGTTTACGGTTCGCCACTGGAACATCCTGGAGGTAATTTTATGGTGGATGGTCTGGGGACCGGTTTCGCAAGTAACCTGATATACCAAGAGAATCCTGGATATAGCCATCAAGAGATCGATTCATTTATGCTCGCATACAGCGGATTGGAGCAACTTATTGTGCTTCAGAGGATGAATACAGAATACACGGGTCACATTGACCTATGGACCAAGATTCTAAATGATACCCTCGTGATGGTAGGAGAGTATGCATCGGGTCATCCAAATCACGATCTCTTGAATCAGAATGCCGATTCAATCGCAAGATGCAAAAATAGAGAAGGTTTTAACTATCGTATTGCGAGGATTCCAATGCCTTACTCTACGTCCGATGCACCCCCCACATACTTAAATTCGTTAATGGTTGACAACAAAGTGCTTGTTCCTCTCTGGGGAGAGCCCGAGGATGATACGGCATTATTTATCTACGAACAACTCTTACCCTACTATGAAGTGGTTGGAATAGATTGTTCCGCGATGTCCGGTTCAGGTGGTGCAATCCATTGTATTACAATGCAGGCACCGAGTAGCAAATATATTCACATAAAACACGAGCCTTTGCCAGATTCAACGAACGATACACTGAATCCTTACAGGGTTAGAGCACAGATTATTTCATCAAGCACTGTGCTAGCTGAGTCTACACTCGTTTTTTATAAGGTTAACAGTGCTCCCACTTTTACTGCAACACCTTTGAGCGCGGTGAGCGGTTCGTTGGGAGTCTATGACGGCTATATTCCCGCACAGTCTCAAGGTGATACTGTTTACTATTACCTGCATGCAAAGAACACTGATAATATCAGAAGGACTTCCCCTGTTGATGTGCCGCCCCATCTCTACTCTTTTCTTGTTGCTCCGGGAGTTGGAGTTGCCGAAGATAGTTTAACAAAGAGCAGCCTTGCTTTCTCAATTTTCCCGAATCCTGTTAGCACCAAGCTGACGTTCTCAATAAATCTAAAAGAGGAAACGAATGTAAGGATAGAAATTTACAACATACTCGGTCAAAGTGTTAAGGTTTTGGAAGATGGACTATTTAAATCTGGGAAACACACCGTTGAGTGGAACTTGTCCGACAACAGAAATCGGGAATTAACACAGGGTATATATTTCTATTCCGTCAAAACAGATAGAGGGAGAAAAAAAGGGAAAGTATTGTTGATTAAAAGACGCTGTCCAAGCCGATATGGATTTTCCCCTTCATAAAAGTTCTCTCTTCACCCAAAGCGTATTCGATAGAGATTATACCTATGCGGGATGAAAGTTTTGCACCCATACCGTAAGCGTCCTTGAAATATTTTTTAGTTTCCGCAGTTTCATAATTTGATGTTTCAAAGTATGCACAATCGTAGAACAGATAGAGTCTTGACATTTTTGATAATAGATAAGAAAATTCCGGACTCAATCTAAGCATTTGTGTCGTTCTGAATTGCTTTTCCCTATAACCGCGCAAACTTTTGTAACCACCCAGAGCGAATTGTTCGTATTCCGGTAGTGGTGGATTATTTGTTCTCATAGATTTGCCTGAGAAAAGCACGGAAATGGTATTGTTTGAAAATATCGGTATGATATTCAAGAGTTCGACGGTAAATTTCATTATGTTTTCAGATGATTTTCTACCGTATTCTGTATAGAATGAATAATCTATTCCACGCAATGCATTGGCTACATAATCTACATTCGAAAATACAACATTTGAAGCGACGGTATATTTCCTCGATTCTTTCATATTTGTGGTTGCTGGAACGAAATGTTCCCATCCAGTTATGATTCCAAGTGAAAGATTAAGTGATATATCTGTTTTTGCTTCAAGATTCGCTTTTGAGAAACTGTAAAGTGTGTCCTGGATCAAGTGCGAAAGGGATGATGTTGCGCTAAAATAACTATTCAATATCCATGGTTCGGTATATGAGAGTTCGAGTTCTGTATACGGAGGGATGTGCTTCTCCCACCGTACACTTAAAAACCTTGCGGTACCGAATAGGTTTAGAAAGAGAGCAGAAAACGAGCCAATGAAACCGCCCTTTGTGTTTTCCTCCTGAGGTATATATCCAACTATTCCGCCAATCCTGTTGGATTTTTTCTCTTTGAAACGAGCAAGAATACTAACCGTTCCCGATTGTTGCCCTCTTATAAGTGCAAATTCGTCTGTTAGTTCGATGAAAGAGAGTTTGTCGAGCCAGGCGCGGCTTAAGTCAAACTGCTCTTCTGAAAAGTACCTTCCTATGGGAATTCTCATCTGTTTTCCTATGACATATGTTTTTGTAATCGCGTTACCAGAGATTGTAGTTTCTCCCCATTTTAGCCTTGGTCCTTCTTCAATTTCCAAATCGATGTTTAGTTTGTCATTTTCAAGATAGAAAGAGGAAGGCACGATCTTTGCAAAAGGGAACCCTCTATTTCCATAGAAAATGAGTATTTCTTCCACGCTCCTATCAAAATAAATTTTGTGAAATGTTTGGTTTCTATCGAATATAAAAAATTTATCAAGTCTATCGTCTTTTATGAATTTATTGCCACTGAATGTAATTTTTCCCATCCTATAAAGAATTCCTTCGGAGATGTGCACGAAAACTGTATTATCGCTTATTTCGCACGCAACCTCTACTTTTAGATAACCTTCACTCTTGTATAGGGAAATTATCTTTTGTGCATAGTCAGGTAACCTTGATGCCAAAGATTGTTGAGATTCGGGGATGTCAAGTGTATGTATTATTTCAGAATCCGAGAAATGTCTGTTTCCTTCGATTTTAATTATAGGAGAAGAATTTAATGAAGAGAAAGAGTTAAAAAGAAAAAGTATAAGCAAACCCATTCTTCTTATTTACGGATCAAGAAAAAGATAGGGCCGCCAGGTTGGGTCAGGAATGTTTACAATATTGTGAACAAGATAGAAAAAGTGGGGTTTCCTTGGGGCACGGATCAGCTCAAGTCCAGATTCTCTTAGGGTGCGATTACCCTTTTTTGTGTTGCATTTTGTGCAGGCACATACAAGATTTTCCCAGGTATCTTTACCATGCATTGTTTTGGGAATGATGTGGTCAACAGTCATAGGCCCATTTTTGGTTCTACAGTACTGACATCTATATCCATCCCTTTTCAGAATATTCCTTCTTGTTGGGGAAATAGTTCTTCGTGATATGCTGACATATTTTTTTAATCTGACAATACTTGGGACTGGATAGCTGCTTCTTACCGTATTGAGTTTTATTCCCTTGTAACTCTCGACAATTTGAGCCTTCCCAAGGTAAAAAATTACGAATGCTTTCTTGGCTTCCGTAACACTCAAAGGTTCGTAGTTCTGGTTAAGAATGAGAGCCTCTCGCGAAAGAGCGTTATTTGGTGTCATTCAACATCGCCTTTGGAAACTTCTATTTCCTGGTCATAATAGAATTTTTTTAGAGAAAAAGGTAAAATTGCACTATCTGCATACGATATGTAAATCGTGATGTCATTACTGTCGAATCTTGATATTTCGATATCTTCTTCTGTTAGTGTTACGCCTGCCTCTTCAGCATTATTTTTCAGTTTTCTTAGAATCTTTTGGTCGGTATCATTCGAAGTGTATTTCACAATTGATTTTGTTGAGTCAAGGATTTTTCCGTAGCGAATTTTAACTCCGAGCATGTTTATTGTTGACCATATTCCATATACAATTAAAGCCAAAATTATTAAAAACAATAGCTTTTTGCCCATAATGGCTCCTTTTTTATTTAATCGCCATACCACATTTCTTGTTTTGTATTTTTGATCTTCGCATCAGCTAAGTTTATTGCCTTGCCTGCATATGTGCACCATTTTGGGTCTCCTAAAGCCTTTCCATACCACGCTTTAGAGGTTTTGTAGTATGAAATTGCAGTCTCATAGTCTTTTTTCTTACCTGTTTTTTTTGCTCTTGCCCTTGCCCCATTACCATACCCAATGTATACGTCCCCATTCATGCAGTTGAGCGCAGGGTCACCTGGGGAGATTGCAAATGCTTCAGTGATATATTTCTGTGCTTTACCATAGTTTTTTACCTTTGCGAGGTACATATTTATGAGATTGTAGTATGGGATTATCTTGTTTTCGCTTTTTGAAATACCGATAACAAAGTACTCAGCCGCTTTAGAGTAATTCCTGAGCCCCTCATATGATTTTGCTATCTTTATGTATATTGTTCCGAATTCTTTAAGTTTTGGTTCTACAAATAAATATTCTTTCAGTGACTTTGCGTAGTTTTTTATATCATAGTATGCATCACCCAGAGTAAGTCGAACATCTATATCGTTAGGAAATTCCTTTGCAATTTTTTCAAGAAGAGCAATTGCTTCTCTACTTTTATCCAATTTCAATAATATTTTGGAAAGTGCGTATGAAATTGCCCTGTTCGTAGGATCGAGTTCATGAGCTTTCAGGTAATGTCTCTCTGCATTTTCGTATTTCTTCATTTTCTCATACATGTATCCAATCCCGTGATGGATACTGGAATTTGTTGAATCGATTGCAACAGCCTCATCGTAAACCTCTTTTGCCTTGTCGTATCTCGAAATTTTTACAAGCAAAGCACCGAGACCGGTATACCCTTTAATAGTCTTTGGAACATTCTCTATTAATGAATTATATGTTTGTTCAGCAAGACCATACTGCTGTATTTCGATATATACCTTACCCAGCCCCAAGTAAGCATCCACGTATGTCGTGCTGCAGGTTATTGCCTTTTCAAAATTTATCCTTGCGTCGTCCCACATTTTCATCTTTTGATATTCGAAGCCAATGTTGAAGTGTTTTTTACATTCACCTGTCTTTTCTTCTTTCTTTGGTGGTTCCCCCTTTTTTACGGTCTGGGTTGTTGCGCATCCGATTAAGGATGAAAGAATGAAAAAAACGAAAAGCTTTTTTACCATTATTAACCTCCTGTTACTTCTTTTTCTTTTCTTTTTCCTCTTCTTCGGTCTTTCGAATTATAGAAGGTCTGATGAAAACCGGAGTTTTGTTGATATCGGTAGCCTTGGTTTTTAGAAAATAATTAGTCTTAGGATCTTTACTCGAGTATACAAGCACATCGGAGAAGGATGGCTGAATCTCTGTATCCCACTTACTCACACTGTCTCCGTCTGCCGTAGCAGTTTTTTGAATATATGGTAATAGGGTTTCTTTAATATTAACTCCCTCTGCAGGATAGGTATTATGTTCAAGATAGTATTCTTCGAGCGCATTCTTGAGCATTTTAGTTGCTCTATCTGCCTGTTTGATTCTTGCGATGTCAGTGACTGTTCCCTTTCTTTCGCAGTTACTTAGGGTAAGGACCAGAGCAAAGAGTGACAAAATTATCAGTAATTTTTTCATCATAACTCCTTTCGCTGTTTCGCGATACTTAAAAAACACAGAAGAAAACTATCATAATTAGCTTATTTTGTCAAGACATTTCTAATTTTTTGTCACTGCAAGTAGAAAATGTCAGGTTTTTTGCAAATTAAAAATGTCAGTATTCCATTGTTGTGTATTATTATCTGAACCGGAAAGTTCCTGTGTTTTTTCTTGACAAAACTCTTGTGAAATGTTATATGGATAGTTAACTTTTATGTAAACCTCTTTAGAAGGAGGGAAAGATGCTGTTAAAAAGGTGTTTTTTGTCCATATTGACGTCAATTTTTCTCTGTTCGGTATTGTCTGCAAATCAACTAGGTGTTGGAATAATTCTCGGTGCCCCAACAGGTTTAAGTCTTAAGTTTTGGCAATCAAGAAAGGTCGCTTTTGACCTTGCGCTTGCCTGGAATTTTGAAAATGATTATTTCCATCTACATGGTGATTATCTTTACCATTTTCCTCTTACGATGGAGGGTGTTTCTAAAAGGACTCTTTATTCATATCTTGGTATTGGAGCGAGGATGAAATTCAAGGACAATACAAATGGGAATAACGATAATTTATTCGGTCTCAGGGGGGTTGGTGGATTGGAATTTATTCCGCGGAGTGTTCCCCTGGATATGTTTATTGAAATTGCACCTGTTATGAGTTTCGTTCCCAAAACGGATTTCGACCTCGAAGGTGGATTAGGTATTCGATACACATTTAATCTTTAATAGGCGTTTGAAAGAGTAAATATATGTTGTTACAGTTTTGGGGAGCCACAAGGACTGTTACAGGTTCTCTTCATTATGTAGAAGTTGCTGGCAAAAGGTTCATCCTTGATTGTGGTCTTTATCAAGGTCACCGGGATGAAGCGGAATCGAGAAACCGTAAGATTCCGGTTAAGCATCTTGAAAGCTTAGATTATCTTTTTCTCTCTCATGCACACATCGACCATAGCGGAAATATACCAACGCTGATTAAATCTGGATTTACTGGAAAGATCGTAACGACTTCTGCTACTGCAGATCTTATCAGTATTATGCTTTACGATTCTGCCTATATTCAGAAGAAAGACACGGAATATCTTAATAGAAAAAGGAAGAGAAAAGGTCTTCCGGCAAAAGAACCGCTTTACTCAAAGGAAGATGTTGATGAAGCTTTGAAGCGTATTGAAACAATCGAATACGACAAGTGGTTTGTTGTTTCAGATAGCCTGCGTGTGATTTTCCATGATGCAGGGCATATTCTTGGTTCCGCTGTTATTCTTATCGAAGTGAAAGAGAAAAACGGAACAAAAAGGCTTCTCTTTACCGGTGATCTTGGCAGGAAAGAGCTTCCCATAATAAGAAATCCTTATCAGGTTAAAGATGTGGATTTTCTTATTACCGAATCGACTTATGGTGGAAGGTACCACAGAGCATACAAAGAGGTTTCGAGCATTTTAGAGGGTTTGATAGACCGTACTGTGAAGAGAAGAGGGAAAATTATTATTCCCGCATTTTCAGTAGGTAGGACCCAGGAGATTGTTTATGAAATTCAAAAAATCCACGAGAGGAACGAACTTCCTGACATACCAATATTCGTCGATAGTCCTTTAAGCGTTAATGTAACCGAAGTATTTAAGAGACACCCCGAGTGTTTTGATAAGGAAACATTACAGATTATAAGAAATCATGAAGATCCTTTCGGTTTTGAACGTCTAACCTACATAAAGGATGTTGAGGAATCGAAACAATTGAACAGCATTAAAGGAACTTGTATTATAATATCCGCTTCGGGTATGTGTGAAGCGGGGAGAATACTCCATCATTTGAAAAATTCAGTAGGGGATGAAAGAAACACTGTTCTTATCGTTGGTTACCAGGCGGAAGGTACGCTTGGACGAAATTTAGTTGAAAAGAAAAAAATCGTAAGAATTTTTGGAGAAGAATATGAGAGAAAAGCCGATGTTGTAATTCTTAACGAGTTCAGTTCTCATGGTGATAGAGAAGACCTTTTAAATTATGTTAAGGGAAGTGGTGCAAAGAAGATTTTCTGCGTTCATGGAGACAGCGACCAGATAGAAAAACTTTATCAAGGAATCGAAGAATTGCATAGTGGAAGCGTTCACATTCCGGAAAGAGGAGATGTTTTTGAACTCTAATGGGATTGAAAAGGTGGTTAAATCCTATGTGGATTATCTTGCCGGGGAAAGAGGCTTCAGCTTTAATACCATTGATGCATATGAAAGAGATGTCAGGCAATTTACGAAATATGTAACATCCAAAAGCAGAAAACTCGATAAGGTGGAGGAGGTCGATGTAGTAAATTTCATCCAATCTGTTAATCAACCAGGAATTGCCTCCAGTACACTTTCAAGGAAAATTAGTTCGCTCAGGAGTTTCTTCAGATTCTTAATGGGAGAAGGATTAATAATGGAGGACCCGACAACCATTATCGAGTCACCACAGATCAAGAGAAAACTGCCAAATGTCCTTGATGTTAGTGAAATAGAGAAGATACTTCAACAACCAGAGAGAAAAGAAACTCTCGGGATACGAGATAAGGCAGCACTTGAACTACTTTATGCTTGCGGATTAAGAATTTCCGAATTGTTAAGTCTTAAAGTTGAGAATATAGATTTCGACGAATCCTTCCTTATCTGTTACGGGAAAGGTGAAAAAGAAAGAATTGTACCAATCGGGAATTATGCAATGGATTCTTTGAATTTATATCTTGCAAAAGCCAGGAGTGAGTTGGATAAGGGGAAATCAGATGGTGTGCTATTTCTTAGCAAGCGTGGTAAGAAAATGAGCAGAATGGGTTTCTGGAAGCGATTCAAAAGATACTGCTTGAAAGCGGGTATATCAAAAAAGATTACTCCTCACACATTCCGACACAGTTTTGCAACTCATCTACTTGAAGGAGGAGCAGACTTGCGTGTTGTTCAAACACTTCTTGGTCATAGCGATATAACAACGACGCAGATATACACACACATTACCAAAGATTATTTGCAAAAGATAATAAGGGATTTCCATCCAAGGGGAAGGAAAGGCAATAATGGACTGCTTATTATATCGGGAGGAAAAGATTGAAAAACAAAAAAGTCCTGAACAAAGAACTTGCAAAAATAATAGCAGAAATTGAACAGAGAAAGAAAGAGAAGAAAGAAATAGAAGATTCTCTTGCATCCATATGGAGTGAGGAATTGGACCTTACACAAAGAATCGAAGAAAAAAAGAAAGAACTAAGGGGTGTCGAAAAGAAAGTTGAAGAAGTTAGTGAGGAGAAAGAATCTATCGGTGTTGAGATTTGGAAGAGAAAACAGGAATTAATGGTTTTTAAGAAGGAACAGCAAAAAGGGCAAAAAGCACCGAGAATAGAAACAGAATTAGGAGCCAAGGGAAAAGAAGTTAAAGACAACATAAAAAAGTTGAATGATGAAAAAGAAAAATTAACCGTGCAACTTGAAAATTTAAGAAAGCAAATATCCGAAATCAAAGAAGAAGATGCATTAACAGGACAGCTGATACAGAAAAAAAGGGAAGATATAAAATCCTTAAATAAGGAAATGAATTCGTTGAAAGATGAGGTAGAGGAGAATACACAGAAGAATAGGAACATGAAGACAGAGCTGAAAAGAAATCAGAAAGATTTGGAAGAAATAGCAAGTGAACTGAAAGAAAAACAAGATGAATTGGAGAAGATTACCGAAAAGAGCGGGATTAGAATGAGTGAGGAGATGGAGCTTTCCACCTCATTGAAAGAGCTTCAGAAAAAAAGAAATTTGGTCTTAAGAGATGTCGAAAAGGAAGAACTGAGGGAAAAGGAATGCAAGCAGACTTTAGCTGTTCTTGAAAAAAAGAAAGAAAAAATCGAAACATTTGTAAAAGATAATGCAAGTTTGGAAGAAGAAAAAAACCAACTGGAAAAAGAGATATCAAAAACGCGGAAAATTTTTGAAAAAGAGAAAAGGAAGTACGAGGAAGAAATCGTTGCTCTTCAGAAGAAAAAATCGATTGATGAAAAGAAAATGATGGAAGAACTCACAAAAGAGGAACGGGAAAAAAATAATGAAATAGAAAAACTAAATGCTTCAATTAAGGAGAAAAAAGATTATGTTGAAGTTTTGGAAGAAGAACAAAAAGGGAAAGAAAACGAATTAAAGGAACAGAGGAGGGAACTTAAGCAATTGAAGGCAGAAATTACTTCGAGTGAGAAAGAGAAAGAGAAAGCAGAGAAGCTGAAATCTCAAGTGAAAGATCTTACAGATGAAAGAGATAAATTTCTTAAACTGATAGAAGAGAAGAAGAGTGATTTGAACAAGCTCGAGGAGGGTCTTGGTAAGGGAATGGGGGATGAACTCGATCTTGCTCATAAAATTCAGCACTTAGGAGAGCAGGAATCTCAACTTATACAATCGATATCTGAAAAAGAACAGGAACTTATAGAAGTTGGTAATCAGTTCGATGAAAGAGCCAAAGAGATAGGAAAGGCGAACAATGAACTTAAGAAACTCAAAAAAGAGATGGAATCACTTGAGAAAGCTTATGTAGAATTTGATGATGAAAAAAAGGAAGAGGAGAAGAATCTTACTGCCATTAAAAAGGAAGAAGATGAAGTAAGAAGTTCGATAGAAGACAGGTTGAAAGAAAAGGAGAAAACAGAACAAGAAATTGAGAATCTGAAAACTGCAGGAGATGAGATTTTGTGGGGAACGAAGGAGAGAGAAAAAGAACACGCAAACTTGCTCGAGGAATTGGAGAAAGCCACCGAAGAAATCGTGAAGTTAAAAGCAGAAAGGCAGACAATTCTGAATGAGAGGGAAAATATTGAAGCTGATCTTTTAGAATTACAGATTGATAAGGAAGGTAAACAAAAAGAGATAGAAGAACTGGACGAGAAAAAGGAAACTTTATTCGAAACTTTTAGTCGGGTGAAGTCTGATATGGGGAAGGAAAACGATGTCGTGGAAGAACTTAAAAAAGAGAAAAGGCAGCTGGAGTCAACACTTAATTTACTTAAGAGCGAGAAAGAGGACAACCTGAACGCTTCGGAAGAAATAAAGGAAGAGATAAACTCGCTAACAGAAAAAAAGATAAAAATCGAAGGAACTTTGAAAACCCTTGAGAAAATAAAAGAGAAATTGGAATCGGGAATTACAGGGATAAATGAGGAAAGAGAGTCACTGAAGAAGGAGTTTGAAGAGGAGAAAAAGGAAATTTCAAGGTATAAACAAGAAAAGGAGAATCTTTTAGAAGATATAGTCAAACAAAAACAAGAGATGACAGGTGAAATAGAAAAAAGAAAAGAGCTCGCAGCAAAGATAAAAGAGATGCAAAGAGAGATTAAAAAACAAAGTGAAGAAGAGGTGGAATTCGAGAAATTACTTTTAGAGACGAAAAAACTCACTGAGGACCGACAGATGATAACAGACAGAATAAGAAAGCTCGAAGAGGAAGAGAAAAGATTGGGAATGAAAACAGGCAGTCTTATGAAGATAAAGCAAAATCTTGATGTAACAGTAGAAAAGAAGAAAAAAGAGGGTAAAGAGGAATTGGAAAGAATGAACGAAGAAATCAAGGAAAAAACGTCCATTATTGAAGGATTGAAGTTGGTCGAAAGCGAAGAAGTTGGGAAGAGCAGAAAAGAACTAAATAGGGTTAATAAAGAGCTAAGAGAGAAAGAGTCAACTCTTGAAAAAATGAAGGATGAAGAGATAGAAAAAACTTCCAATATAAAAGAGTATGAAAAAACCGTTTCGAAACTAAATGCAAAGATTGACAAAATGAAAAAAATCGAGGAACTACTTGAGAAAAGAATTGGAAAAGAAAAACTATAATTGAAGGATGTTTGTGATCAATCCGAGAAAGGTAGTTAAAACCATCTTATGTTTGATGCTATTGCAAACAGGTAGTATATCTGCGAACATTACAATTGTTAGGTTAAAATATAGAGGGGGTGGAGACTGGTATAACGATCCTTCCATAATACCGAATTTAACTGCGGAAATAAATAAAAGGACACAGGTCAAAGTTAACACAAACGAAAAAGAGTTATCATTTTCTGATGATGATATTTTCCGTCATCCTTTCGTTTTCATAACAGGTCATGGAAATATCCGATTCACAGAGGATGAAATCAAGCAAATCAGACAATACCTTATAAACGGAGGATTTGTATATGCAGATGACGACTATGGAATGGATGAATCATTTAGAAGGGAGATAAAAAGGGTTTTTCCGGAAGAAGATTTGCTTGAAATCCCATATAACCATCCAATATACCGCAATTTTTACAATATAAAGGAACTTCCTAAGACTCATAAACACGATGGAGGGACACCGAGAGGCTATGGAATGTTTCACAAGGAGAGAATGGTTGTTTACTATACATATGATACAAATATTAGTGATGGGTGGGCAGACCCGGAGATTCACAATGACCCCCCGGAGAAGCGGGAAGAAGCATTCAAGATGGGGATTAACATTTTTCTATATGCCCTTACGCACTAGATCGGGAGAATATGCAGCAGTCAGTGAGGAATAGTCAGCAATTATAAGTGAAAAGTTAAAAGGAAAAAGTGTAAATAAATGGTAAGCTGTAAATGCAAAAAGACGAACGAAACTAGCGATAATAACGAACTAAATCTATCCCGTGAAATGTGAAGCATGTTTCACTAGGACGATATAAACACTCTGAACGAACTTACTTATAACATTTAATATAAAACAGTTAATGGTCTACATAAAGAGCCAGAGAGAAATAGAGAAAATGAGGAGAGCAAATTCTCTTGTAATGGAAGTACTTTTATCCCTGGAAGCAATAGTCAAACAGGGGATTAAAGTGAATACTTTGGAAGAGAAAGCTTGTGAGTTGACCAAAGAAAGAGGGGGTATACCCGCATTTAAGGGATATAACGGCTATCCTTCTGCTCTTTGTGTTTCTGTGGACGAGGTTGTAATTCACGGTATTCCTAACAATAGAACGCTCAGAGATGGAGAGATTGTTGGACTTGACTTCGGAGTTGTGCTTGATGGGTTCTATGGTGATGCAGCAATTACCGTATCGGTAGGAAAGATAAGTGAGGAAGCGTCCAAACTCATTGAGGTCACAAAAGCAGCACTCTACGAAGGGATAGGATATGCGAAACCAGGCAATAGAATAGGAGACATATCCTCAGCAGTACAAACCTATGTTGAGAGTAACGGATTCTCTGTAGTTAGAGAATTCACGGGTCATGGAATAGGGAGAAATTTACACGAAGAACCTTCGATACCAAATTTTGGGAAAGCAGGGACTGGGATTGTCATTGAAAAAGGTATGACTTTTGCAATAGAACCTATGGTGATTGTGGGTTCTCATGAAATTGAAATACTTTCGGATGGTTGGACAGCAGTTACTTTGGATAGATCATTGTCTGCTCATTTCGAGCACACGATTGCGGTATCGGACAACAAAGCAGAAATACTTTCGAGATTCCCGAGTTGAAACTGATAGATACACATTGTCATCTTCAGATGAGAGCATTCAGAAAGGACATAGAAGATGTTGTTGATAGTGCAGTGTCTGCCGGAGTGAAGAAGATAATCAATATCGGTTTTGACTTGAAGTCGAGTGAAGAGGCAGTTGAATTTACGGAAAAATATCCTTTAATGTATGCCGCCGTTGGGATACATCCACACGATGCAGTGAAATATGACGATATTATTTTGTCCAAATTGGATAATTTTTTGAAGAAGGACGGAGTCGTGGCGGTAGGGGAGATTGGTCTTGATTTTAAGAGAAACTATTCTCCGAGAGAAGTACAAATAAGAGTTTTTTCTGAGCAGTTGAATTTTGCAAAAGAAAGAAATATCCCGGTTGTTTTGCATATCAGGGATGCATATGATGAGGTGTTTAGAATCCTCGAACAGGTAAATTACCCGAATGTTCTACTTCATTGTTTTTGCGGGAATAATAATGATGCAAAAAAAGCATTGGGTATGGGTTGCTATGTTGCTTTTGGTGGGAATATCACCTATTCCGACAGATATTCTCCTGTTATAGAGTCGATCCCCTTAGAACGAATAGTATTGGAGACCGACGCACCATATCTTTCTCCTGCTCCAATGAGGGGAAAGAGAAATGAACCTGCATTTATAGCATATACTGCGAAGAAACTTGCATGGATAAAAAACATGTCACTTGAGGATATTGGAGAAATTACGACAGGTAATGCAGAAAAATTTTTTAATTTGAAAAAAGAATGAAAAGAGAAATTGCATATTCTGAATTTCGTCCATTTCTAAGCCTTTTTATTTTTGTCATATCCATATATTTCTTTCTTGTTAGTATAAAACTGATGGGTGGTGCACTTAAAGGAATAGGAACAGAATACGTAATGAGCATTCTAAGTGTTGCTGAACACCCTTTTACGGGCATTTTTATTGGTATTCTTGCAACGTCTCTGATCCAGAGTTCCTCCTGTGTTACATCAATAGTCGTTGGACTTGTGGGCAGTGGTGGAATGACAATTGCTACTGCCATTCCTATTGTTATGGGTTCCAACATAGGGACTACAGTTACTAATACCATTGTCTCTTTTGGACACATTAGGAGAAAAACGGAATTCTCCAGAGCATTCCCGGCAGCTATTGTTCATGATATATTTAATGTGTTAACCGTTATCGTCCTTTTTCCTCTCGAGCTCAAATTGCATTTTATTGAGAGGTTTTCGGGTCTCCTTGCCAATGTATTCGAAACTATGGGAGGAGTTCGGATTTTTAATCCATTGAAGGTGTTTGTTGGACCTGTTGTGTTATTCTTTGAAAGAATACTTTTTCATAATCCCATTATCATTCTCGTAATATCGCTTCTAATGCTGTTTTTCGCTTTAGGTTTTATTGTAAAATCGGCAAGGAAATTGGCAACAAGAAGGGTGGAAGTTAACCTTGATAGATATCTTTTTGGAAGAACATGGAAAGCTTTTCTTTTTGGACTCATTTTTACTGCTATTGTTCAATCCAGTTCTGTTACTACCTCTCTTATTGTTCCCATTGTTGGAGCGGGGATACTTAATATCGAAAGGATTTTTCCCTATACGCTTGGGGCAAATATTGGAACGACGATAACTGCAATTCTGGCATCGCTAATGACATGTTCTGTTGTAGGTGTCCAGACAGCATTTGCACATCTAACATTTAATGTTCTCGGAATAATTATATGGTACCCGTTCAAGTTCATACCCATAGAAGCAGCAAAAGCTGTCGGTAGATTTAGTAAGAAACACAGGTATCTTTTGATTATTTATGTTTTTGTTCTTTTCTTTGTGATACCGTTTATTTTGATACTTATTACCAGGAGGTAAATATGTTTGGAGATATTTGGAAATTCTGGAAAAAAGAAACATTAATCGATAAGGCTGAAAAAGAGGTTGAAAAAATGCTTTTTATCGCAAAAGATATGTTTAAAATTGCGATGGCAATTTTGCTGGACAATGAAGAAACGGAAGCCAATATCTACAAAATGGATAGGGGATTAAACGCTATTCAAATGGATGTAAGAAGAAAAATCCTTGAACATCTGTCTATAAATCCAGCAATGGATATCAGCGCTTCCCTTGTACTAATAACTATAGTAATTGACATAGAAAGACTCGGTGATTATTCTAAGAATGTTATTGACCTAACTCCGCAAATAAATAAGAAATTAACCGGGAAATACTTTAATGAAATAAGAAGTATAAAAAGTGAACTTGAGCCAATTTTTGATGAAACAATAGTTATTATCAGAGAAGTGAATATGGAGACAGGAAAGAGAGAGATGCAAAAATGCACACAGATTGCCCAAAAATGCGAAGCGTTTCTCAAGAAGCTTTCCGAAGATGAGCTAACAGTCAGGGACGCAATTCATGCAACACTATTGTTACGATACCTTAAGAGAATTGCATCGCATCTTAAAAATGTTGCCTCAAGTGTTGTAAATCCCTTTACGAGGATTGGTTACAAACCAAAAGAATAATGACTGATAGAAAGGTTATTCCCACAGTATGTTCATATTAATGTTTGTTTTTTTATAATTTCTTCTGCTTTTCTACCAACTATATCGTTTTTGAGTTTTGTGGCACGTGCAATGATTATTGATGCACTTTTGGTGTCTAATTTATCGAGAGCCTGAATGGCAATCAGCCTGATTTTATCTACGTATTTATATCTTCCAATCAGGCTTTTGGTGAATATTATCTTTCTTAATATATCTTCAACTTCCCTCCCACCAATAGAACGTAAGACTGCTATAACGCGTTCTTGAACTTCGACCGTCCTTTCCTTTTTGAAAATCATTTGCTTTTCCAGGAGTTCTTTTAATGCAAAGATTGACATTTCTGTCCCGGTTTTTCTTAGGGAACTCAAAACCCTTATTAAAACATCTCTGTTGTTATCTTTTAAGGCTTCAATTAAAAGCAGTTCGGTATCTTCGGATTTAACCTTGCTCAAAGATTGCATCACTTCAAGTCTGACCCTTGGCTCTTCATCTTTTACCATTTTTGATAGAAGTTGGTAAGCGTCTTCGCTCCCTATTTCGCCGAGAACGATAGCTATGTTTCTTCTTACATACCACTTCTGATCATCAGTATAATTATCAAGAAATGTGGTTACATTTGGAATACCTTTTGCTGAATCGATAAGAAGAGAAAGTAAACGAATCCTTGTTATTCTGTCTTCGATAGTTTTCATACTGCGCAGCAGATGGGGGAGTATGGCTTCCCCTTTTTTTGTAAGCTCCGTTACAATGATTTTATATGCGATATCCCTGTTTATAGAGTAAATTAAGTGTTTCAATGATTGCTGGTCATCAATTCTAGCAAGTGCCAATACGACAACCTTTAATTTATCTTCATCATTTAATATCCTTAGATAATTATTTATTACATTGTCTATTGTTTCTGCAATTAAACCTTTCCCTTCCTTTATTAGTTTTAACGCAATTATCGAAAGGGCATCCACTATTCCTGCAAATATGTCTTTTTCAGGTTCTTTACCGAGTCTGTTGGATAGGGAAGCAATTATTAGTTTCAAAAGGTCTATTCTTCCAAGAAGGAGTAGTTTGTCAGAAAGGTTAACAAATGAATCGATTACCGATTTTCTTGTTTCTGCTTTTTTGTTATTCAGCATATCGATGAGAGATTTCAAGAATTCTTCGATGCTTGCGTTTTTCTGAACCAGCGTCTTTATAGTAAGAAGAGCGTCTTTGTCTATACCGGTTTTCATCAGGTCATTTTCGATAATTGAAAAAAGTTCTTTTTTCGCTTTTCCACCAACCATATATTCGAGCATTGATTGTTTGATGCTCCTTTTTTGCAGACTTTCTCTTATCGCTGGAATTAATTCATTTTTCCTCTTATTTCTATCAACAACGTCGGCGATAAAAGAGTTTATGTTGGACAATTTATTTTTACCTTCACTTTCTTCACCGCTTATTACCATTGTTTCGGAAGAGTTTTTTGTTTCTTCCGCGACCAAATCGCCCAGTTCTTCTCGCGTAATATTGTCGACAACATCATCTACCACCTTGTCCCAATGGGGAATATCAGGTTTGCCGAAAAGTATTTCGCTCTGCATCTTTGGTGTAAGAACAAGAATTAATTTCGAAACCGTTTTCACATAAGTTTCCGGATTTTGGCCCCCGTATGTATTGAACAGTCTTTCTGCGATGTTTCCAACTGCCTGTTTCACTTTTGCTCCCCAACTTGCAGCACCACTTCCTGCAACTATCCCCGTTGCAATTCCTCCACCTGTCCCTATTCCACCTCCACCGATTCCTCCACCTCCTTCACCACTACTTCCTGCGCCTATCCCCGTTCCAACTCCTCCACCTGTCCCTATTCCACCTACACCGATTCCTGCACCTCCTTCACCACCGCTTCCTGCGGCTATCCCCGTTCCAACTCCCCCACCTGTTCCTGTTCCACCTCCGCCAACTCCTCCACCACCGCTTCCTGCACCTATCCCCGTTGTTCCAACTCCCCCACCTGTTCCTGTTCCACCTCCGCCAACTCCTCCACCTCCTTCACCACCGCTTCCTGCACTTATACCCGTTGTTCCAACTCCCCCAACTCCCCCACCTGTTCCCCCACCTGTTCCCCCACCTGTTCCCCCACCTATGGCTCCGCCAGGTTCACCTAGGGTTTTTTCCATTACTCTTGAGAATTCAATCGGGTTTTTCTCAACCCTTTGAAGAAAATCATCTGACCCGCTTATTATTGAAAGAAGGTCTCTCCACTCAATTCCTGTTTCTTTTTTTGTATCTTGTTCTCCAAAGGATATTCCGCTTACGGAAATGTGATGTATGTTTCTCTCGGTAATTAGTCTTTTCATACCTCCCATCTTTTCTATTTCATCCGGATCAAATCCAAGTATTTCTGCAAGACCACTGAATTCATCCATATCTATGCCTTTGATAAATGTAATTTTGCCAATTTTTCTTGTTCCAAGTATTGTTAGAAAATTGTCCACCAGTTGTTTATTTGTAACATAGGCGGGTTTTTCATTTATCAGAAGAACATTACCGGCAAGGGACAGTGTAAGAAATTCCATTTTGCGAAGCGTTTCATTGAGTTTCGCAAATGAATTAGAGATAATCCTTTTTGCAATAGGATGGGAAGCAGGATAGAGTTTTAGATTTTTGGATGCTGAAATCAGTCTTCCTATTATTGTCTGAGCATCCTTACTTACTTGTCTTATGTCAAAACTGTTTTTTTCATTTAACATGGTTGCTCTTGAAAATCTATTGCTAAGCTTTTCTTAAAGAGTTAATTGTCATTTCTCTATTTTTAGAGTGAAATATGGTTGTTCCGGCAATTAACGTGTTAACTCCAGATTGTATGAGTTGGGTTGAATTATCAAGATTCACACCACCATCTACTTCAATGTCAAAGTGTAAATTTCTCTCTTCTTTTATTTTTTTCAGTTCACTAATTTTCCCGTAGCTCTCCTGCTTAAATTGTTGTCCACCAAATCCTGGATGTACACTCATTACAAGTACGGAATCAAACAGCGAGAGAAAGCTTCGCAATTTGCTAACAGGTGTTTCCGGATTAAGAGAAATGCCGACATTGCAATCAAGATTTCTTATTTTGCCTGCAAGTTCGGTGGGATTTTCCTTAACCTCTATGTGAAAGGTAATCTTATCAGCTCCGCTTGTTATAAATTCAGGAGCGTATTTTTCTGGATCTGAAATCATTAGATGTGCATCGAGTGGAAGTTTGGTTAATTTTCGGATTGCTCTCACAATGATTGGACCAAAGGTGATGTTCGGTACAAAGTGCCCATCCATAATGTCCAGGTGAATAAGATCTGCCCCCCCATGTTCAATATCCAGTATTTCCTGTTCTAATTTAGAAAAATCACACGCCAAAATTGAAGGTGCTATTTTTATCATTTCAAGATGATAGCACAAAAAATAATTTTGTCAACTTTTTTATATGACGAAAAGTTCCCTCCGTCGAGAGGGGACTTCAAGAGCGTGTAGTCGTCCTTGAAAATGAACCAGTTCTCACAACAATAGGGAGTTTTGTCATTAAACCAATTCTGCACTAAACATATTCACCCCAGCTTTTGACCTTCAAGTCTTCAATTGAGATGCTCGAAATCGCTTCTACGAATCTTTTTGCAAGTTGAAGGTTTGTAATCAGAGGAACTCCGGTATCCACCGCTTTTCTTCTTATTATATAATCGTTTTCAAGTTCTTGTTTTTCTATGTTTTTCGGTATATTTATCACAAGGTCTATCTTCCTTTTAGTCATATAAGTGAGTGTGTTCGGTTCTTTTTTCTCGAGTGGCCAGTGTAATATCTTCACTTTAATACCATTTTTTCTCATAAAATGAGCAGTACCTTCAGTAGCATAAAACCTGAAGTGCATACTACTCAATATTCTTGTACTCTGCAGGAATTCCGCTTTACTGTCTATGGGACCTGTCGATAGGAGGATTGTTTTTTTTGGCAGCCTGAATCCAACAGAAATAAGGCTTTTTAGGAATGCCTCGTTAAAATCATCTCCAAAACAGGCAACTTCTCCGGTTGAAGCCATTTCAACACCCAGGACTGGATCCGAACCTTTCAGTCGGTTAAATGAAAACTGCGGTGCTTTCACTCCCACATAATCGAGGTCAAAGGATGATTTTTCTATTTTGGGAATATTTCTATCCATAATGAGTTTCGTAGCAATGTCAATAAAGTTTATCTTAAAGACCTTGGAGACAAAAGGTAAACTTCTTGATGCCCTCAGATTACACTCAATAACCTTTACATTGTTATCCTTGGCAATGAACTGTATGTTAAAGGGACCTGTTATTTCCAATGATTTTGCCAATTGTTTAGCAATAGTTTTTATCCTTCTCATTGTCTCAAGATATGTCCTCTGGGGTGGCAAAACCATTGTAGCGTCACCGGAGTGGACACCTGCGTTCTCTATATGTTCAGATATAGCATAGCAATAAACATCACCCTTTTTTGCTACTACATCGATTTCTATCTCCTTAGCACCGGTTATGAACTTGCTTATAACAACAGGATATTTCTCGCTAACTTCGGAAGCTTTCTTCAGATAACTTTTCAATTCTTCCCTGCTGAGAACGATACTCATGGCAGCACCGCTGAGCACATAACTTGGTCGAATAAGAACGGGATAACCAACCGTATCTGCGAATTTTTCCGCTTCCTGGACGCTTTTCAGTTCTTTCCAAAAGGGTTGATCAATATTTAACCTATCAAGGAGTTGAGAAAATTTGTTTCTATCCTCGGCTTTATCGATATTGACCGGAGAAGTTCCAAGTACAGGAACGTTGAAATTATGTAGGTCCATTGCGAGATTGTTTGGTATCTGCCCCCCCATTGATACAATCATGCCCAGGATTTTTTCTTTATCATAGATATCAAGGATCCTTTCCAAGGTCAATTCCTCGAAGTACAGTTTGTCACAGATATCGTAATCCGTGCTAACTGTTTCCGGATTGCAGTTTATCATTATCGTGCCGTATCCCATATCCCTTAATGTTACGGCAGAGTTAACGCAACACCAGTCGAATTCTACAGAAGAACCAATCCTGTAAGCTCCACTACCTAAAACAACGACCTGGTTTTTCGCCTCTGCTTCTATATCATCCTTACTGCAGTTATATGTCATATATAAATAGTTGGTTTTTGCAGGATACTCCGCTGCAAGCGTATCTATCTGTTTTCTGAACGGTATTACACCCAGTTTTTTTCTTCTTCTTCTAACGTCCTCTTCTCCGCTATCCGTAAGTTCTGCGATTTGTAAATCCGAGAACCCTTTCTGTTTTGCTTTCTTTAACAGATCCAAAGGTATGGTTTTAAGACTATGTTGCTTTAATTTTCCGGCTAATTCAATTATGTTATTGATTTTGAAAAGAAACCACTTATCAACCCTGGTTAGTTGATGTATTCTTTCTATTGAATATCCTCTTTTTATTGCTTCTGCAATGGCAAACATTCTTTTGTCTGTTGGCTGTTTAAGCTCCTTATTTAAATTACCAAATCTGATCTTACTGCAGGCCAAACCTTTAAGACCAATATTTAGCATACGGATTGCCTTTTGAAAAACTTCTTCAAAATTTCTCCCGATCGCCATCACTTCCCCTACGGATTTCATCTCGGAACCTATTGCGAATTGCACCTTTCTGAATTTCTGCAGGTCCCATCTTGGATATTTCAAGACTATGTAATCTAAAGCAGGTTCAAAACATGCTTTTGTCTCCTTTGTTATGCTATTTTCTATCTCGGTCAAGCTATAGCCCAGAGCAAGTTTCGTAGCAATAAAAGCAAGAGGGTAACCCGTTGCTTTGGAAGCAAGAGCTGAACTCCTACTTAGCCGGGCATTAACTTCGATGATTCTGTAATCTTCTGATAATGGGTCAAGTGCGAATTGAATATTGCATTCACCGACTATTCCAAGATGTCTTATTACCTTAATGGACAAGGACCTTAATTTGAAATTTTCACTAGCGTTTAAGGTTTGTACAGGAGCAACTACTATGCTTTCACCGGTGTGAATACCCATAGGATCGACATTTTCCATAGAGCAGACAACGATGCAGTTATCATAACGGTCCCTTACAACCTCGTATTCTACTTCTTTCCATCCTCCGAAGTATTTTTCAATCAGTATTTGATGTGCGAAGGAGAAAGCTTTTTCTGCAATCTCTGATAATTCTTCTTTGTCGTATGCAACACCAGAACCCAATCCACCAAGAGCATATGCAATTCTGCACATTACGGGATACCCGATCTTTTTTGCCACACAGACTGCATCTTTTGTACACGTCACTGCTTTGCTTTCAGGAACCTTCAGGTGAATTTCGTGTAGCTTTTTAACAAAAAGGTCTCTATCTTCTGTATTTTTGATTGCTTCGATTGGGGTTCCGAGAATTTTAACATTCAGTTTGGAAAACACTGATTTTTTTGCCAGTTCAAAACCAACATTCAATGCAGTCTGCCCTCCAAAGGCAAGTAATACACCATCGGGCTTCTCCTTTTCGATAACACTTTCTATGAATTGAGGATCGATAGGAAGGAAATATATCGTGTCTGCAAGATAACTGGAGGTCTGAACGGTTGCTATGTTCGGATTTACGAGAATAGTTTTAATTCCCTCTTCCTTCAGCGCTTTGATTGCCTGGCTGCCTGAATAGTCGAATTCACCAGCCTGTCCTATCCTTATAGCTCCCGAACCGAGTATTAAGACTTTTTTTATTCGCATTGCATTATGTTAATAAAGTTAGTCCCTTAAGTTCGTTCGTAGCGTTAATATCGTTGAGAGCGTTCATTTAGTCTGTTTGGTCTGTTTAGTCCATCACCGTTACTCCGATACACCGACACTCTGTTTCTCTTCTAACCTATTGCCCTAACAAACATATCGAAGACGAATTCCGTATCGTCGGGTCCTGGAGATGCCTCTGGGTGAAACTGTGCTCCAAAAAAGGGTTTTGATATATGTGTGATACCTTCGTTTGTTCCGTCGTTATTATTGTAGAACCATTCGCGCCAATCTTCCGGTAATGTAGCGGCATTAATGGCATACCCGTGGTTTTGCGGTGTAATATAACATCTTTTCGTACCCACCTCGACACATGGTTGATTATGGCTCCTATGTCCATACTTCAACTTGTATGTATCCGCACCGGCTGCAAGTCCCAGAATCTGAGAACCAAGACAGATACCAAGAATAGGAATGTTTCCATTGAGAACCTTTCTCACATTGGCAATAGTCTCTTTGCACATCTTCGGATCTCCAGGACCATTTGAAATAAGAATACCATCCACGTTCTCTTTTGTGAAATCGTAATTCCAGGGTACCCTTATAACCGAAATATCTCTTTTAAGAAAGGAACGGATTAAGTTATTTTTTGTGCCACAGTCAACAAGGACAATACGTTTGGTACCATTTTTGTTATAAGAGACGGATTTCAGTATACTCGTTTCTTGAATAAGGTTCCTCTTATTAGGGTCTTGGAACTGGATATTTTTTTCTTTGTAGACGATTTTACCCAACAGGCTACCGTTTTCTCTTAGTATCTTCGTTATCTCCCTCGTATCCACACCAAATATACCAGGGACATCATACTCTACCATCCATTCGGACAGTGATTTTTCTGCATTCCAATGGGAATATGCATCAGAATAATCCGATATTACCAGACCCTGAATTTGTATTCTATCGGATTCGAAATACTTTAATAAGTCATCTTCTATTTCGTTCCCGGGTACACCATAGTTTCCTATTAGAGGATATGTTAACACGAGTATTTGACCCCTATAGGATGGGTCAGTGAGAGTTTCAGGATAGCCTAGCATTCCTGTATTAAACACAACCTCGCCTGATACAGTTTTCTTTGAGCCGAAAAGGTTACCTTGAAAGACAGAACCGCCTTTGAGAATGAGTTTCCCCTGACTTCCTTTGTTCATTAGGATACATCATACAGAAAAAAGAAAATATGTCAAGAGGGAAACACAAGAACTTAGCAAAAAATACTTAGTTGTTAACCCAAATTCTCAATTCGGACTTTTTTAATTATCCTTTTTACATCTTCTTTTTTACACAATGCTGTACCGGGGGTCAGGACGGTTGCAGTTCCGCAGGAAACAGCCATTTTTAGACAATCACTAATCTGCTTGTTCCTTTCGTAGGCATAGATGAATCCCGCAACAGATGAATCGCCTGCTCCTATTGTACTTTTTTCTTTTACCCGGGGAGAAACTCCTTTTAACACTTCGTTTTTTGAGACCAGAATCATTCCTTTTTCACCCAAAGATATAAGGACATAGCTTATTCCTTTTTCGATGAGTTTCATACCAAAGGTTATTATTTGTTTTTGATTTTTCAGTTTTTTTCCAGCGAGTCTTTCAAGTTCGAACGCATTTGGCTTTACTGCAAAAGGAATTGACGCCAATCCTTTTTTAAGCGGCATTCCATCCGAATCAAGGAACACTTTAGTTATTTTGTTTCTTAAGAGACGAGTAAGCTGTGTATAAATATTGTTAGATACACCTAAAGGCAATGAGCCACTCATAACGAACCACGAGGGAACGGGGTTAAGATCTTTTATCTTATTATAGAGCAGAGCGAGTTCGGAAGGTGACACTTTTGGACCTTTTGCATGGAGTGAAGTTCTTTTTCCATCTTCCTTATTTTTTATGAACACATTGATTCTTGTCTCATCAGCAATTTTCACAAAATCACAGTTAATGCCTTCGTTTATTAGTCTTCCTTCGAGCTCCATACCATCGTAGCCACCAACAAAACCAAGCGCAATACTGTTTCCACCAAGCTCGTTTATTACTCGCGATACATCAATGCCTTTTCCTCCCGCATATCTTAATTCTTTCTTCACTCTGTTTGAGTCCTCAAATGCGAGGTTTTCAACGAGTAAGGTTCTATCAAGAGCAGGATTAAGTGTCAATGTGTATATCATATCTTTTCTCCCATATTAGCTTTTTTCCATTCAACACCTGACAAAATTTACCTTTTTAATTTCTCTCGTGATTGTTATGGGCTTGCAAGCAAGTAGTTTAGCTGTCTTTTGATATAGCCTTTGCAGAATTTTGATTTCCGGGCTTTTTCGATCGACACTTCTTTTATGTCCTTCTTACCCAACGTTTGTGCAATGATAGCTGTTCTGTAATAGAGTCTCGGCAGTTTTGTTCGTGATGAGACTTCTATTTTCTCGTTTTTCTCTTCTCTGTCTACCGCTGCGGTGAGTTTTTTGAAAGCTGCTCCGAAGCTGCTTTTCCTATAAGAAATCCAGCCGGAGGTTTCTACATTTTCAAAATAAAGCATGGAGTCTTTGTTGCAAGAGTAGTTAAATAGGGATTCTGCTAAGGAGAGGTTTTTATCCATATCTGCATAGATATCTGCAAGTAATATTTTTGCATTTAAGCTCTTCGGAAAGTTTTCTACTAAATTTTCCAGTGAGACGGCCGCAGTTTTGAAATTTCCCTCCTCCCTATTAACTTTGGAAATGTGCATTAGAAGGGATAATTTATTTTTTGCGTTCTTTTCGTAAGCAGATAGAAGCTTTTTTGCTGTTTTGTATTTACCAATCGCGGTGTATAAATCTATGATCTTATAGAATTGCTCCTCTTTTCCCGAGAGTTTGAATGCCTTTCGAAAAGCTACTATAGCATTACTGAATTGCTCTCTTTCCGAATAGGTCAAGCCCAATCTGTAAAAAGCTTCACAGATTAGCGGGTCTATCTTTGTAGCACTATTGAAGGCGATTGAGGATAATCGCCATTCCTTCTGCTCAAAGTATAATAATGCTTTTTCAAACAAAGCAGTACCTATAAATCCTACATCCTCTGTTTTAATGTTTGATGCTTTGTCATAAGTTGAGAGTGCCAAGTCAAATTGCTGTTTTCTCTTGTATTCTTCCGCATTCATCAATGTTCTAAATGCTTCGTCATATGTTTGTCCTCTTTCTTCGAACATTTCAAAACATGTATCATGCTCGTTTATTTCGTATCCACTCTCTGTTTCATATAATTTTTCAGTTCCGTTGGTCAATTGAACAAAGACAGTTACAGAATCTTTCTTGCCTATGTTTTTTACCGTTCCTGAACCTGGTTCGAACCTGTACCACAAAAGACCTTTTTTTTGATTTTTTACATCCCCCTGGCACGGAGGTGATTGATCATTGAACATTTCTTGCTTTAGTGCGAAAACAACCGGTTTTTTACCCATCCTTGTGTTCTCACCGGCGCAAAGCAGTATTTTTCCGTTATCTTTCAATGTTAAGGGAATTATGTTTGATATTCGACCTGTATGCCAGAACTTTGAGGATTTTCCGTCTTCATTTCTTAAAAATAGTATGCAGTCAAGACTGTCATTTGTAATTGCAAGGGCTACAAAATTGTTTATTCCCTTATCATCACAGTTCGTAATTTCCAAATCGTAAATTGACCAATTGGAAGAGCCATCAGAATAAATGGAAGGACATCCAATTCCTTGGGAATATAAAATTTTTCCATTTTCATTCAGGATATAGAACCTTGCGTTATCTCTGCCTTTGACTTTTTTATTCCTTTGGTTTGTTAGCAGTGAAGTTGTTCCCAATATGACCTCATTTCTATTGTCTTTATCAAAATCTACAAGTTTAGAAAAGGAAATGTCTGAACCGACCTTAAATTTCCATAATACCTTTCCTTTATCATCCATCGTTGTAAGTGTGTTGTTCAAAACGGAAAAACTTGATATTTTATAGGGATTAAGTGTCCTTAGCAATTTAGGAATGACGATGAGACAGATGATAAGCGTAAAAAGAATTAAGACGGAAATTCCAAGAGTCTTTTTACTTAATGGTAACTTAATTCGTTTTTTTGTTTTCGGCATTCTTTTAAGTGGTTTTGCTTTATGTGTTGGTTTTTCTTTTGCAATTTTCTCACTTCTCTTAGCTTTTTTACTCCTTTTTGGTTTTGTTTTGCTTTGCAATACTTGTTTAACCTTGATTTTTTCTTGCTTCTGTATTTCCTTTGCAGGATGTTTTGCGCTCAACGTTTCTCTATCCCCAGATTTTTGCAGCTGAATTTCTTTGCGGCAAAGAGAAAGCTCATCAAGAAAGCTGTTAATGGAAGAAAATCTATCAGATGGTTTTTTTTCCAGTAAACGCTTTGTAATATAGTTTACGCAATAAGGCATGTTGTTCTCGGGGATCAAATCCTTGCTGGATTGTTGCTTAGAAGGGTGTTTGCTGTTAATTATCAAAAAAAGCAATGTACCAATGTTGAACAGATCACTCTTCTCATCTGCTATGTTCTTTTCAATCTGCTCAGGGGCAAGATATAGGGGATTGAGCATTTCCGGTCTCTTAGACTTTCTCAGGTATTTCTCTGCTATTGGTAGTAGGGGATGTATAATCTTAATATTTTGCAGGTTCTTAACTATTATGTTTTTCTGTTCGATGCCTATTCCGAATACTTTTCTTGAATGAAATTCCTGAAAAGCTTTGCAGATTGTAGCAATTAATGAGATTGAATCAAGTAAATTTAGTGTTCCTTCATTTCTTATGAATTCTTCCAAATTCAAACCCGCATAGAACATTTCTAATGAAACGATTCTTGTTCCTTTCTTTTTCGTCCTGGAAATATTTACAATGTATTTGGGTTTCGCATCTGAAAGGTCATTTACCGTTTTAATAAAACCTGCGACAGCATCTTTTGTGGTTGCAAAATAAGGTATTACTTCATTCAAGTAGATTTTTTTGTCTCCTATCCTTGCTTTGTAAATGTATAGTGGAGGTCTTTTTTCAATTAGCTCTTCTTTGAATATTCTCTCTTTTTTCACTTTTCCCTCTTTTTGAAATTGAAATATTTAATTTGTTTCTGTCAGCTTGTCAAGAAGGTTTTTGACATTTTTTATCGCCACAGGCGGAATAGGTTTACCGTTTTGCTGTAGTCTTAGTATAAGTACTGTTACATCTCTTCTCTCAATTTTACTTAGTGTTATTTCGATGTTGTGAAGTAGTTCCAATATTTGTGAGAGAATTTTAATTTTCGCCGAGTATACCAAAACAAGAATTGTTGAAGTCGGAATAAACTTATCCTCGGATTTATAAGAGTATTCCTTACTCAGTATTATGTATTCCCCCTTCTTCTTTTCATAAGTATCCAAACCTTTTATACCAAGCTTTATCTGTTCGGCAATTTCATTTGCATCCGCTCCTATCCTGTAAAAATCGTCCAGTCTATAGTAAAATTCTCTAATTAGGTTATCGGGATATAACTTCAGTATTTTTTTTACCATCGTTGATTTTGAAACCTCAAGTTTTCTCATACCTTCATCGAAGTCCCTGAATTTACCAATAACTTCGTTTACAGTTTTTCTTATTAGCTGATAAGCGTCTTCAATATTGGGAAACATATCAAGCGTTGCAGCAATATCAATTATGTTTACTTCTACTTCTCCATAGTTTTTGGGTGGTTTTGCGGAAATAATACGGATTCCATCTTTCACTTCCAATAATTTTGTAATCGTATAACCATAGCTCATTTTTCCTAATTTGGGCGCGTTAGAAACGATCAGTATCTTGAATTTAAACATAAAGGCAGTCATTTGGACAACACTGATGTAGACTTGGGGAATTCTTGACAAGGAATATTCCTTGATAAGTAAAGGTATTATTGCGCGCATATAGTGCTCAAAACCTCCAATTAGTTCCATCCAACGAACCCTTTCCATTCTTCTTGATATATGGGATTTTACCAATGCGTGTTTTATTTCAGCAAATCGTTTTTTAGGATAGGGTTTATCCATTTTATTACAAATCTCGATTCTATAAACAACAATGCCATCGTGGGTAACAAACTCTTTGTTGTATTTAATGTTATAATCAGGCACTGCCTGATAGATTGATTCAAGCCAATCATTAAGCGATACATCGCGTTCGAAAGCTGCTATAGTGATTCCTGTTAAATGTTCTCTACTGGTTTTTAAATTTTTTATCCAGAACTGTGGTTTACCTCCCGATTTCCTCGACAGACGCTGCAATCCATAGTTTACAACGATCTGTTGAGCAAGGTCAGAATAGATTCTCTCTTCCAGGTAAGATTCACTTCTGCTTGAGAAAAACTTAAATGCCTCACCATCATCCGACAGTATTTCCGCGAGTGCTTCTTTATCTTCCACGGTATCTTTTATTTTCTCCGTCACATGACCGTAAATTTCCAGTTTCCTTGCTTCTCCAATCAACAGCGATGTCTTTGCCTTGCTTCCTGTTGCAACTACTTTTAGATTTCCGATGATTTCATGTCTGTCTCTGAAGAACTGTTTTCTTTCGATGTGCGATTCTATTTTTATAATAAGGAAAAGAAACCCCAACTGAAGATTTTCATATTCAATTACAAATGCCTCAATATAGGAAATATTCCAGCCTTTTTCGTGAAGGACTCCAATACAACTGTCTGAAAGACCAGGCCAGTCCGGGCTGAGAATACAAAGAGGAACAAAGAAGGGTAACTTTTTATTTTTCAAATTTTTTTCTAAAAATAAGACGCTTGGTTCTTTCGATTTGAGCAATTGTTTTAGCAGAGACAGAACTATCTTTTTCTTTTTCACCTGGGGGAAGAGCTTCCAGGCTTTGCTGACAGCCGCATCCATATTCTTGATTGCATTTAGATTTTCGGGTTTTGTCTGTTCATTTTTCACCATTTTTGTCCTTATCGTGATTTTGCTTTGACTATTCCCCAATCGATGAATGAAGAGTCTGTCCTGAAATCCTTCCATTCAACAATACTCCAAAGATTCGTCGAATCTACAGTAAGTTGAAATACGCCAAGTCCTTTTGCTATAATTGTGGAATCGATGGATTGAAGGTTCAAAGTATAGGTTTCGTAAAATGTTGCAGCTGTTCCAGTACTGTCTTTTAGTGAATCTACGAAGTACAATTCTATATTGGTGAAAGTGTTGAAAATCACTACCGCTACTTCTTTTTCTACTTGCATATTCCAGTCGTTGAAAATTCCTGGTTCAACATATTGCGAATCGGCTGGATCACCGTAAAAAACAAAAGTGGCGGATAAACAGGATACGTAATTTACGATATTTCTGTTTTCGAAAGCATTAACTAAGTTTAAAATCACAGTTGACGGATTAACAGGTTCTTGCCATTCTGATTCTTGTTCCCAGGGTTTCTCGGCTTCCCGGGGGTTGAACCAGTCACAAGATGAGAAAAGAAACGTCGAAAGTGCTACATAAACAGCTATTTTAAACACCATAAGTTAGTTTTGTTTTTAACTCATAAAAATCATTTCCACTATTTCTTTTTATCAAGGTAAAGTGAAAATCAATTTTTGCAGTGCTGCTATTTCGGTAAGTCAGTTTCAATCCATAATGTCCTTCTATAAGTGAAGATTCTTGTTTTCCTGCAACCTGGTTGAGATTTCTGAAGGTATTTTTTTTGATTTCATAAGAAGGGGTAAAAGCAACCGAGGAGTTTGGAAAAATCTTGCTGCTCAAACGGTATGCTTCTTTTTTGCTTTCAAGACTACGATAGTAAAGGTAGTTTCCGGAGTCGTAAGAAAGAAGATAAGGTCCCCAGTCCTGGAGCATAATTTTGTAGGCGAAAGAGGGTTGAAAAAATGGTAATTTGAGAATACATATCTCGGAATCGTTTGAGAAGCTTCTGGTAAATAGATTTCTTTCAGACGAAAAATCATACAGCTGATAGTTTGCCGAAAGAGTAATTACTTCGTCTATTTCTATACTTCGGTGAACAAAGTATTTTATGTTCATTTCGACATTGTATTTTGTTCTTCTGACATTATTTGCCGACATTTCACTTTTCACAAAGATTATGTGATTTAATGTTCTCATTAAAGAGATAGAAACATCGGTGCCACCCGGAAGTAGATACCTTGTTAGAAGCATAACCGATTTATCGAGAACATCTCTATCTGTCACTGTGAATGGATTAGGAAAAGAAAACGAGCTTAATCTTATAATTCTCTTAAGTTTTATTTCTGAATTTATATTGGGTTTGAAGCATATGGCGGGAGCGAAGTTTTTCACAGTTGAATTTTCATCGTTCAAACCATCCTGGAAGGTTTTCTCTCCATTGTACTCGTTTAAGTTTAAATCGATTGAGATTCTTGAATTAAGAGTATATGAAAAAGTCTGGAAATAATTGTTGTAAAACGTTTTTTCATTATTATGTTTACCTGAATAACCGGAAAGAAGTGTATATATTTCGTTGCGGAAACGTCGTTCAAAGGATAAGTACGTGGTTAATCTGTTAAAAAGGCTGAATTCGGTAAAAGCAACTCCTTTTACAGATTCAAAGAACTTTTCTTCCTTTCCGTTTAGTATGGGATAATGAGTAAGGGTATTTTTCCCTTCGAAATTTCCACCAATTCTTGCATTTGAGTAGTCTTTTTCGAGTGTACCCGTTATGCTTGCCTTTTTATCGCTATTCAGGGACTGATCAAGGAAAGAGAGTTCGGAAGCAATATAGCCCAGATCTTTTATATCGGCACTTGCCATGATACCCTTTCCCACCCCAGGATTTTTTATGTCGACACTGTTTTGAAATTGTCTAACATAATGGTCGTTTGAGAAAAGAAAATAAGGGTTAATTCTTAACCAGGTTTTGTGCTCCAATATAGTTTCTATGCGGAGCTCATTTTTGGCAATTCTCGATTTGTAAGATTCTGCTTGCAAAATATTGTTCGAGGTTTTCTCCTTTATTTTAAGTGTAATATCTCGGCATGGTTTGAATCCAAAGTCAAAGAGAATGTTTGAAGCAGTTTCGTCTTTTAAGAGCGTAACATTCTTATTTGAACTCTGGAAAGCGTCCATTCGAAGGGAGAACATGTTTCTTGTTTGCGTCGGCAGGAAGAATATTTGGGAGTAGGAAGAGATATCATTGTAATGGTGAAAAAGAAATGTATACTGGGAAGACAGAACTTTAAAAGGTTGGGAAAAAATAAATAACGAAGTTACCAACGCCAAATGACTAACCAAGATTCTCTTCATTATCGGTTTAGTTTTTTTGAAATTCTTGTCTGACGAGATTGGAAACGGTTATCATTTGTTCCATTGTAAGGTCCGTTGGTCTTGCATTTTCCGAGACTTCTGATTCTTCAACAATTTTACTCGATATTTCTTTTCGCACGTTGAAAGTGGAGGTTAAACAATTCCTCAATTTTCTTTTTCTTGTTTTAAGCAACAGATCAAGGGTTGCAAAAAAGAATTTCTCATCTTTCGGATTTATGTTGTGGTCCTTATAAGACAGGAGAACGACGGTTGAGGTGATACTTGGTTGAGGATAAAAAAAACCCGGTGGAATGTCAAATAGTTTTACAGGTTTAAATCTATAATGAGTATAGTATGTCAAGCTGCGAGCGCTGCTTTCTCCTGGTTTACTGAAGAGTGTTCGAGCAACCTCTTTTTGAAGTGTTACCACACAGCGTGAAAAACAGTTCGTAATACAAAGCTCTTTAAGAAGTTTTTTTGCACCTTTGTATGGAGGGTTTGATATAAACTTGTTCGCTTCACGGTTTGTAGCGTTTGTATATTGATTAAGTTTAAGGCGAAAGAAGTCATTCTCGATTATTTGAAAATTGTGAAATGTGGAAAATTTATCTTTCAGGAATGTGGAGAGTTTTCGGTCTATTTCAATTGCCAGTAAGTTAGCGTTTCTATTGAGTATTTTTTCTGAGACTATACCCATCCCCGGACCGAGCTCAACAACGAAATCATTTTCTGAAACACATGCGGCATTGACGATTCTTTCTGCGATTTTGTCGCTTGCAAGGAAATTCTGTCCAAGTTCCTTTTTGGGTGATAAACCAATTTGTTCAATTGTTTGTTTCAATTCGATTTTCCTCATCGTTAGAATTGTATCATCAAAATTGCAAGATGTCAAGCCTATTGCCCATTTTTTGCTTGAAATTCCCCGAGCATTCTGTTATGTTTATCTATAGATGTAATGGAATGTATCGGATCAAATTCTAAGGGAGGCATAGAGATGATAAGACTTGGCGTAAACGTTGACCATATTGCAACAATTAGGGAGGCAAGAAAAGGGGTTGTTCCTGATCCTGTCGAGGCTGCACTTATTGCCGAGGGTGCAGGATGTGATGGCATAACGGCACATTTAAGACAGGATAAAAGACATATAAAAGAGGAAGATATAAGGAAGTTAAGAAAAAAGATAAAGACAAAACTCAATATAGAGCTTTCTACGACAAAGGAGATAGTCGCTTTTGTTAAGGAAATAAAGCCCGATTGGGTATGTTTCGTTCCCGAAAGGGTTGAGGAGATAACAACTGAAGGAGGTTTGGACATTATAAAGCAGGAGAGTATACTAAAAGAGATTATACCGCAGTTTACTGAAAAGGGCATAATGGTAACGCTATTTGTTGAACCGGAAGAGGAAATCGTTAAAAAGGCAAAAGAACTTGGAGCAAATGCTATTGAGATAAACACAAAAAGCTACGCACTGAGTGATGCCAGCGATTTAGAGGTTAAAAGAATAATCGGATCCGCCAAACTTGCGGTTTCCTTTGGACTCGAAGTTCATGCAGGGCATGATTTGAATTATGGAAACCTTGATAGTATTAAACAGATAAAAGAGATTGAGGAGGTAAATATAGGTCATTCTATAGTCTCGAGGGCGGTTTTCTCGGGACTTGGAAAGGCAGTTAAGGAGATGGTGGAAATATTGAAATAAAACTGCCCTAACAGATGGAAACCATTGAGCATTAAATAGACCAGACGGACTAAAGAAATCCTGTAGGAATCAGGTATAATGAAGATTATACCTGATGAGTAAAAAGGAGAAATTTATGAGAAGATATTTAATCATATTTGTTTTGTTTTGCGCTGTTGTTTCCACTTCGTGCAAGAAACGCGGTAACGATGTGAAAGAGAAGACGACTCCATATACAATTACCGAAGAACTTGACTCTGTTCCACTAATTGTAGTAACTGACAACGAGGTTAAAGTACTGGATGAAAAATCATTGACATCATTGGATAGTTACAAAATTAAAGTAAAGGGTTTGGTTCGGTCTTTTCTCTTTGAGCAAAACTTGTTTATTGTGTGCCAGAATGTAGCGTATAGAGTAGACTTGAACAATAAGGAATTTTCAAAGATAAAGTTCCCCGTTAAAGTGGAAAGAGCCGGGATTGCAGGAGATGGCATTGTTATATCAAACGAGCATTCGATTTTCTTGCTCAGCAAAGACGGGTTGTTGACAAAACTAAAAGAGTTCAAAAAAGACTTAAGAGAGGTTTATGTTCTTAGTGATTTGTCATCGATCATTGCACTTTTTCAAAAGGACGAGGAAAATCAATTGGCAACATTTTCACTCATCGGTGAAAAGTTTGAAAAGGAGATTGATTTGGAGAATTATGTGAAAATGCGCATTTCACCTTTTGGAAAAAGGATATATGTGCTGACCGAACACAAACTTATTTTTCTTGACACAAAAAACCTTGAGCTAATATCGGAAATTCACTTTAAAGGAACAGGAAAGAATTTTTTAATCACTGGCTCGGAAAGCAGGATTTTTATTTTCACCGAAAATCCCGCTAAGATTGTTTCTATTAAACGAACAACAATGAAAATTTATTCTGAAAAGATGCTTGTGGTTTCTCCGTATCAAGAGTATATTACGGGGGATGGTGGTTCAATTTTTCTCTTTGCTTCTGACACACTTTACAGATTTGATGCCGGTATTAGTGAAATAGTTGAAAAAGGCATTGCTCCAAAAGGCTCTGACTTACTCAAGGCGAGTTGGAAGGGAGCAAGAGTGATAAGCTCTAAAAGGGAATCCTCCGAACTGGAAGTGTTTGATGGGAATACCTTGCTTCCAATTAAGAAAATTGCACTTAATGGAAAGTTAATCGATGTTGTTTTTGGTATAAAGCCATATAGAAAGAAAAGCCAAATTTCCTTACCAGGTGAATCACTCGGAGTCGACACAACGAAACCTATACCTGAGAATCCGTTATCCAAAGTATTCACACTTCAGGTGAGTTCGAGCAGTATTTCTGAGGGAGCAAAGAAGTTATACGAAGATATCAAACTGTTATCAATACCCGTATATATAGATTCATCGGGTAAAAAAGTAGAGCAGAAGGCATACAAAGTGAAAGTTGGAGCTTTCGATACAAGGAAAGATGCAGAAAGTTTTAAGAATGGTATTAAGGAGACATACAAAATTTCATCCTGGGTAACAGAGGGATTTGTTGACCCAACCATTTTGACGGAGGTCGGCGTTGATATTAATGGGGACCTAAAAAGAGAATTACTTCTGCATTATGATAATCAACTAATACTTTTTACTAATTACGAGGGTGTTATAAAGTCTGTGTTCAATAGGAGCGCAAAAGGTGTGGAGTTAAAGCAGAAACCAATTGTTTTTAAAGAAGAAGACAAAATTTTGATTGGAATTCCCTTTAACGGAGATTCGATTTTGGCTGTTAAATGGCTGAACAACAAATATGAATTCGTAAAGAGAGAACATTCTTCTCAAGATGAGTAAGAAGAGAAACAAATCAAATGTCAAAGAACCAGTAGACCCTTATCTTAATAGTTTCGTAAATTACGAAAGATACAAATATTTCCCCAAAAAGGTAGACCTTAATGACTTCAAGAATTTCCTTAAATGGATAGGTGATCCTCAGAATGACTTATGCCCTTCCGTTCTTATTGCAGGAACGAATGGAAAAGGTTCTGTTGCTGCCATACTCTCGAGCATTATGACACAGGCAGGTTATCGCACGGGTCTCTATACTTCTCCTCATATTTTTACATATAGAGAGAGGATAAAAATCAATGAGGAAGCAATTACAAGAGCGGAATTCAAAAGGCACATCAAATCCATAGAATCCTATCTGGACAATCCATATCAGAAGAAAAGACGTACATTTTTTGAGGTGCTAACAACAATTGCCTTTCTATACTTCAAAGACAACAAAACTGATATAAACATCTTTGAGGTGGGACTTGGTGGAAGATTGGACTCAACAAACGTTGTAAATCCTGTTGTTTCGGTTTTAACTTCGATTGGATTTGACCACACAAGAACTTTAGGTAGGACTTTGCCTGAGATTGCACAGGAGAAGTGTGGCATAGTAAGGGAGAAATGTACTCTTGTATCAAGCAAGCAGCACAAAAATGCTATGAAAACCATCAAGAGGATTGCCGCAAAGAAAGAAGCTCGTCTTGTGACCGCATCAGATATAAACTTGAAGCCGTATTTGGCTAACGATAAAGGGATTTACTTTAGCTATCAGGGAGAGAAGTATTTTACTCCACTGAAAGGGAAGTTTCAATTAGAAAATGTTAGAACTGCACTTGCGGTACTCAGGATTATTGAAAATAGAAGTTTTCCAGTGTCCCAGGAAGCAATAAAACAAGGATTTGCAAACTGCAATTGGAGGGGAAGGTTTGAAATCATAAGTCGAAAACCTCTGATAATACTTGATGGTGCACACAATCCAAATGCCTTGAGAGCGATTACTGCTGCATTAAAGGAGATATATCCCAAAAGAGAAATCACGATTGTGTTTTCTTGCCTTAAGTCTAAGAATAAGAAGGTTATGGCTTCTATACTCGAGAAGGTATCGAAAAAAATAATTGTTACAAAAATCGAATCTGAAAGAGCATCCGACATTATCGAACTTAAGAATGTTTTTAGCAAAGTAGTTTTTATGCGAAAAAACATAAGAGAAGCCTTAATCTTGGCAAAAGAATTGGCAGGAAAGGATTCTCTAATTCTTGTTGCAGGTTCAATTTACCTTGTTTCGGAAGCTCTATACGTGTTTGAAGGTTATTGATGCAAAATGTGCACTCACACTAAATATTTATTTTTCAGTTACTTATGCAGAATCAGTGAGTGTTAGGGGAAAAAATTGCACTTAGGGATTCGGATATTAAACGGGGAAAAATGAAATTCTGGTGCTAAGTTTATATATCATTTGTAATTATGTAATCAAGCAGAACTTAGGTATAAAAATTGCATAATAGTTTACCATAAGAAATAACTTGCTTTTTCAGGCAGGTTATATTAAGATTTTTGTATTGATGTTGGAAAGGTTCTTAAGGAGGAAAAATGAAAAGAAAATTCTTTGTACCATTACTTACATTGCTGGTACTTGTACCTTTTGTTTCAATTTATGGTGCACAGCAGAAGATACTTGTCTGGAATAACGACAGAGGAGAATGTGAACAGCAGTATCCTGATATAGGAAGATGGGATGATGGGTTGACAATCGTTGCCTGGCAGGACCCAAGAAGAGGGGATAATGATATCTGGGGTCAATATCTTGACAAGGACGGAACAAAACTGGGAGAAAACTTCATCATAAACGAAAGTAAGAAGGACAGGGAACAAATTAATGTTAGCATATCCTGCATGAAAGACCAGGATTGGTTTGTTGCCGTTTGGGAAACAGATATCGATGATGAAGGAGATATCTTTTGTCAAATTTTCGATAATAAAGGTAACCTTCTGGAGGATCTCTTCAGGGTAAATGACGATGTTGGAGGAAAGCAGTCAAACCCCAGAGTTGAGGTATCCAGATCCGGATACTTTGCCGTATGCTGGCAGAGTAATAGAACAGGAGATTGGGACATAAAAGCAAAGGCATTCAGTTTCATTGATTATTCACTCAAGCAAGAGAGTCCCGAATACACGGTAAATAAAATCACTATGGATAATCAGATTCTTCCTGACCTGGATATTTATCCTCCCCTGAAAGCATCTGATATGGTTTGTTATGCATGGCAGGATTCGAGCAGAAAACAATGGGATATTTCTTTAAGGAGATTCTGGATAACAGGTGAACCTGTGGATGAAACCGATACGCTTGTATGCGATATCGACCTGCAGTCAGATTCAAAAAGACCGGCAATAACTACGGATAAATTGGGCAATATGTTTATTGGATGGGAGGACAATAGAACAAGAAGGGCACTTTTTACCATTTATTTTCAGGTTATTGATGATAATTTAAATTTTAAGGGCAAGAACTCACCAGTTACCGGAACCGTAACAGATCCCCAGATGGGCGCCTGTGTTGCTTCCACCGAAGGTAGTCTGGGAACGATTGCCTGGTATGACAAGAGGAATGGGAACTATGACATTTATGGGCAACTTGTAGATCTTATTGAAGGTGCAACAACTGGTGAAAATTACTTGATTAATGATACCAACGCAAGTGACCAGATTTATCCTGCTATTGATAAGGATGAAGTTGATGAGTATAATTCCACTACCTGGATGGATAATACAAATCCTGAAGGAATTTGGGACATTTTTTTCCGTATTTCCGATAAAAATGGTCTTCCCGCTTCAGACGAAATTGAGGTCAGTAAACTATTTGGAGTGCAGTCCGAGTACGATGATGACGAGGATTACGATAATCCCGCAACAACCTGGAATGAGGACCCAAGAGAAGACCCTGTATATATTTATGAATCGGCAAAAGCGGTTGTTGATATGATGCAGGAAAATAATATCGATAATCTCTGGCAGATTACAGAATCGGAAACGCTTCCCAGCGGGGAAAGAACGCTGCTTGACGAGTATGCTGTGGCTGTTATTGACCTTGGCTGGAGGCATGGAGGTTTAAGTTCGGCAGGTTCAATGACGGCGACAGAGAGAAGTAATCTAACTTCATATATAGTTGCGGGGAATCCTGTTCTTATTATGGGAAACGATTTTGGATACCAGTATTCTGGTGACTCTTTGTATGATAAATTTCATATAACCTATAAGGGTGATGGAAATGCCTGGACAACTGGAAACATAAAGGAACTTAATGGCAAAGATGATATATTTACGAAGGGAATGAATTTCACCTTCCGGTATCAGGATACCTGCGATAACTATGTGGATGTAATTGAGCGAGCGGGTTCAACAAAGATGATATTCGAAAGTGATGGACCTGCGAAGGTTTACTATATGCGAGGAAGTGCCTGGTCATTTGCCTGGAAAGCAAATGATGGTAATACGTCGCATCTGACATTTTCTTTGGATGGTCTTATTAGCGATGAGCATCCGAATACGAATATCGAACTTATGAGAAGAATGATGGCTTTCCTAGGACAGCGGGTAGCTCCTGAACCGACTACAACGCTGAGGGCTGACACAACAGCAACTGAAGGGACCGTGAATTTAAACTGGACGGCACCTATGAATCAAAAGGTAGTTTCTCCAGATGCGGCATCCGGTTATATACTGAAATTTACGCACTTCGAAAATGTATCGCCGAATTATGGAAAGATGACGAGTGATGCAGAATTTAATGCGGCAAATACTTACTATCAGGAGTGGACTCCACGCACAGGCGGTGACTCAGAGGATATAAATATCGATGGTTTACCACCCTGTGATACTTTGATATTCGCAATCAAGGGATACGATAATCATAATGATACTCTAAGAAATGCAACACTTGGTGACGAACCAAAAGTAGTTGTTCCAGGGGATACTCTTACACCGCATACGATAATCGTTGGGCAGAGTGGGGGGTATGTCAAGGATTTTGTCGTGAGTGAAATGATGGATGTCAGGACAGGGACGACAGGAGGTTCAGATACACTATTTTTCACTTGGGATGCAAGCAATCTCTATATGGGTTATGCAAGGAACAACTGGTCTAACCCCGGTGGTGATATGCTTGTATACTTCGATTTTGAGTCAGGGGGTGCTGATAGCACATTCCCGTTGAATAGCGGTAAGAGAAATAAAATACCTCAGGATTTTCATGCAGATTACTGTTTCTGTGTACTCGATTATTCAAGCAGACGATTGTTTCAGGATAATGGTGCTGGAGATTGGAATAAAACTTCCATATCTTATACTGGAAGTTTTTCCGAAGACGATATCGTCAATAGCAGAGAGTATACGGAATTTTCCATACCTTTCAGCGATTTGGGTTACAATCCAAACAATGTTTTTAATTTCCTCCTCACCTGTCAAAATGAGACCAATAACAGTTTATGGAATGTTTTCCCAATCCAGAATACTATTGCCAAAACGACGACTTTGACGCATTACTATCACTTCGATAGTCTTGGAATGGGAGTTTCACCGCGAAAAGAGGGTACTGCCCTCGAGATTACACTAACTTCATTTACCGCAGTATCGCTACTTGATGGAGTTCAGTTGAACTGGAGGATTGAGAGTGAGTCGGAAATTTACCAGTGGATTATCGAACGGAAAAGTGGATATACATTCGGTGAAATCGGAAGAATTGATGGAAAAGGAGGTTCTCAATCTCCTGTTGAGCATAGTTTTGTAGACAGGGATGTTGTAAGGGAGCATAACTACACTTACAGGTTGATTGCACTTGATAATTCCGGACATAAGAACTATCTTGGTAATCTAACTGCTCAATTTTCACCACCATATCCAGCGGTACCCTATCTTTACTCAATAACACCAAATCCTGCAAGATTTAGTTCCCAAATACAGTTTAGTATTCCTAAGAAAGCATTTGTTAGCCTCAAGATCTATAATATTACTGGAATGGTTGTGGAGACCGTCCTGAATGAGGAGAAAGAAGCGGGTGTTTACAGCTTATTGTGGCAGATAGGAAAACATGCACAGGGTCTCTATTTCATTGAGTTCCAGTGCGGAGGCGAGAGAATTCTAAGAAAAGTTACACTCTTGAAATAAAATTGACCAATTTTAAGAATCCAGGGCTGCCAGTTGTATGACTGGCAGCTTTTTTTGTGTCATTCTGAATAATCTGTTTCATATTAACCCGTGAAGAATCTGAAGGCATGAGATTCTTCCAAAGTCACAAACTATTGCTTTACTCAGAATGACACAAAACTTGTCACTCTGAACTTTTTGCTGAACAATGTCATGTTTACTTCTATTCAAAACAATGACCGAGCAGGTTGTGGACAAGGGAGGGTGGGAAGCTTCAACAATGTCATTTTTACTTCTATTCAAAACAATGACGGAGCAGGTTGTGGGCAAGGGAGTGTGGGAAGCTTCAACAATGTCATTTTTACTTCTATTCAAAACAATGACGGAGCAGGTTGTGGGCAAGGGAGTGTGGGAAGCTTCAACAATGTCATGCTGAACTTGTTTCAGTATTGTTTCAGAATATAAATGGTGTTAAGCTATGTGTCTGTGCTTAAAAAAAGTCTTGACAACGGGCTGAAAATTTAATATATTGCGGATGTCAAAGGGCCTGTAGCTCAGCTGGTTAGAGCAGCTGACTCATAATCAGAAGATCGTAGGTTCAAATCCTACCGGGCCCATTTTCATAATAGGGCGAGTAGCTCAGTTGGTTAGAGCGCCGGTCTCACATACCGGAGGTCACCCGTTCAAGTCGGGTTTCGCCCATAAACTATAAATGTCCATTGATGGTCGTCATTTTAAACTGAGTTATTTAACTGGACATTTATTAATGGAGCAAGAAGGTTAATAGATTGATACGGCTGGAAAGGGATAATAGAATATATCAAAAAGCAAAGGGTGCAATGTTCAAGTTGCACCCTTTTTGATTTTGGGTTAAGAGAAAATGGAGGCTGAATGAATAAATCATTGCTTAAGCTTTTTCAACTGCAGAATGTCGATAGACGGATTTTGGAGAGAGAGAAAATGATTGCAGAAATTCCAGAAAAAACAAAGGAGCTGGAGCAGAAAATTACCGAAAGGAGAGAAATTTTTGAGGAAATAGAACAAAGGTTCAGGGAAAACCGCAATAGAGAACTAGCAGCGGACAAGAAACTGCAAGAAACTAAAATGGTTATTGGAAGACATAAGCAACAGCTTCTTGCAGTAAAGACAAACAAAGAATATGCAGCACTTCTGAAAGAAATATCGACAGAAGAAAACAATATAGGACGTTTAGAAGAAGAGATAATTTCCCTTTATGATGAAGCAGAGGGAATTGAAGAGGAAAAGAAGGAAGAAGAGAAGATAATAGCCAGAGCTAAAGACAATTTCGAGAAAAATGGTAAAAGGTTAGAAGAAAGGAAGGTAGAGTTCGAAAAAGACATAGAAGAAAGAAAGCGTGAAAGGGAAAGAATGAGAAGTGAGTTGGACCCCAATCTTTTAAAGCGTTACGACAGGGTGAGAAAAAGTCGAGATGGGATTGCAGTGGTAAAAATACAGGGTGAGAACTGTGGAGGTTGTTTCTCTGCAGTTCCTCCTCAGATTATAAATGAAGTAAAAGGGGGGGGAAAGATTTTAACCTGTGAAAGTTGTGGTAGGATGCTTATTTATTTAGAGGAAGGACAGGAAGCAAATGAGTGATAGAAACAGAATTACTATTTTCATCGATGGAGCAAGTAAAGGGAATCCAGGACATTCGGGAGTGGGTTCAATCGTATTTAGGGGTAACAGAATATTTGCCGTGCTCTCCAAGTATATAGGCATCAACACGAATAATGTCGCTGAGTACAGCGCATTGAAAGAGATTTTGAGAAAAATAGAACCTTTGTTGACTAATAAGAGTGAAGTCGAAATTTTGTTAAAGTCTGATAGTGAGCTTATGGCGAATCAACTCACAGGTGTATACAAAATCAAGAGTATTAAATTGAAAGAACTTTCAAGAAGTATTTTAAAAACGCTTAGTCACTACAAGAAATGGAGAATCGAGCATATACCGAGGAGCAATAACAAAACAGCTGATAGTCTTGCAACGGCAGCAGTGGATAATGTCTTGAGAGCACTTAAGATACAGCCTGACAGTTGAAAACTTGACCAGTACAAAAGATGACTCACTGTCATTCCCGCCCTCCGTTGTCATTCCCGCGAAAGCGGGAATCCATTGCGGATACCTATTTCCGCAGGTATGACAGGTACCATATCATCTTTCTTGCTCGCTTATAACGATGTAACCGCGAAGGTTATGCTGGAATGTGGAATTTAGCGCTCCTCTCGCTTAGCCAAAGCGCTTTTTTATCATTTATTCCAATTCTATCTTTGAGTTAGACCCCCTCCCTACAGATAAATCGAAAGTTCCTGAAGATATTATAAATTAAGGTTTTTCATACCATCGAAAAAATATTTCTCTTTTTTTAATATTTTTCTTGACAATGTATCAGTATTTATATTATAATACTGATATGA
>Ga0307439_1000021_pt1 | contig 88276 bp, 73 predicted proteins | sample SalMarWE160490MG_FD_202142 | JGI IMG/M metagenome (GOLD analysis project Ga0307439, IMG submission 202142) | Salt marsh sediment microbial communities from the Plum Island Ecosystem LTER, Massachusetts, United States - WE1604-90 | ecosystem: Environmental > Aquatic > Marine > Intertidal zone >... | reverse complement strand
TTTGACATGGATATTGCTGCGAAGTCGTCAGCTGGTTGGCAGGTTCTTTTCTTTTACCAGCCGATTCCGAAAAGATACAAAGTTTGTTTATTATCGTTTGTTGGACGGCTTACAAGAATTTGCTCGATTATATCAGCTAAGGCTCGGAAAAATACCACTGGAACCATTAAAAAACGGGTAATCGCGTGTAGCTATACAATGTAATCATACCACGATCGTGGGAATTTATTCAATGTCAAATTTGTTGCGGTTTTGTCAGCCATAGAAACCTGCGTTTATGCCATGATAACAGCTAATAGCAATTGTGATTAAATATGCGTTCAGTATATTTCACTCGGCACACGGATTTAACCACATAAGGATCAAGTGCAGCCTTGCATCATCCATCAACCGCAACAAGACGGATACCGTGAATCCTATGGGCAAGCCTGGGATTGGGTTGGGACTTATACAACTTCAATAACTGTTGTGACGTGTGATGAGCTTCGAGATTTATAGCAGCATCCTTGCTAAATAATTACCTTACCAAACTAACCGAATTTTAATTGAAAACCAACGTGAACAGCTATTTGACAACAACATATCACACTTTGTCATTCCCGTGAAAACGGGAATCCAATTTGCTTAAAACTTAATGGATTTCCGCCCACTCGGCTAGCGCTCAGGGCAGGCTCTGCGCAGCAATGACACAAGGAATCGGTCAGTTTGAGTACCTTATTTCAATGGCACTGTGAACTATATCGACCAAAACCCCAAAAGCGCATGAACTAATCACGATATGTATAAGACGCTGTTAGCCAAATTTTTAACATCGGATTCAACATGTTAAATAAAAAACGCATTCGAATCGACCAAAGCGTCCTGTTAGAGATCTAAATATGGAAAACTTCTTTCAACTCGATCGACTTTGGGCTTTTATCTTCGTTCGTTGGCATCAGGGGGCTCATGTACTCCCACCACTTTTTGCAAATATCAGTTTGTGCGATTTTATCCCACTTTTCTTTTGATTTAATTTCTGCATAAGCAAATAGCTCGTTAGTAGTTTGGTCTAAGAATATTGAATAAGTAATGACTCCATGTTCTTTCAAAGTATCTTCTAACTCTTTCCATATTGGGTTATGTCTTTTTTTGTATTCATCTTCCATGCCCTTGTTTACTGCCATTTTAAATGCTATACGCATGAAGTGCCTCCTTCTTTTGTAACCGTCATACTAATAAAATTGTAGGTTTAATTATCGAGACCGCACAGTGACAGTTGCCGACCTAAGGCCCTCACTTTCAGCAATCACACGCACGGTGCCTGCTTCATCCTCCTTGATTCGTAAAATCAACATAGCCTTACCATAAAACAGCTTTCGATAATCCGCCTGGAACGGTTCAAGTGACATGGGGTTGCCGTTGCCAACGCCTGCAATCTCGGCGGGGCCATCAACCTTGAACTTAATCATATTGTCTGCCAACGGACAAAGCGTGCCTTTGTCGTCAACAGCCTCAACCAAAATGTAACACAGGTCCTCACCGGAAGCGAATAATTGGATTCTATCAGGTGTCAGGCGAATCGCGGCCGGCTCGTCCGCTGTGCGCATAACCGCTTCACCGATCTTTTTACCGTCCTTGTAAGCGACCGCTTTGAGTTCACCCGGCTCATATACCACGTCATTGAATCGCAAGCGGTACTTGTAGGTCGGCGCATAATAGCCCGATTCTACCTTTTCTGGGTAAACGCCGAACTCTCGGATACTGGCCCAGGTCCCTTCCTGCAGATCGGTAAATTCGATTCTAACATATTTGGCTTGCGCATTGACTTTGTGGAATATTCGTCGCGGACCACCCCACCTGGGACGCCTGCTTGTGTTCTTGATAACAACCGTCTCCCAATTTGAAGCATCGGTGGAGACTTTTATTTCATATCCGTAGTTCTTTTCCTCATTCTCAAACTCGATAGCTATATACCGGATTGACTGAACGTCACTTAGGTCGACCTGCCACCATTGCTCTTTTCCAGCTTCTGCTGCGCACCAACGCGTGGAGCGATCGGCATCATTCGCATTTGCAGCGATATTGCCAACTTCAGACTGGGCAGAACTTGCTGTCGCAGACTTGCCTTGCGCGAAGTTGATCGGCCTTTCAGGCTGAACACACTTTGTTCGACGGCCAAGCGATTTTCCGTTCAGGAACAACTCGGCTGAATCACCATTAGTATACACAAAAACAGGCACGTTTTGACCGACCCGGTCAGGCCAGTTCCAGAAAGGCAAAATGTGCACAGTAGTCGTGTCCGGTCGCCAGTAACTACGATATAGATAAAAGCGGTCCTTGGGAATGCCACAGAGGTCCACGATACCGAAGTAAGAACTTCGCGCTTCTTGCACAAAAGGCGTCGGCTCACCAAGATAATCGAAGCCTGTCCAGACAAATTCGCCAGCCACGAAACTGTCGTCCTCCATCAACTTAAACTCGACATCCGGAATATCCGACCACGCAGCGGCATTTAGATCGTAAGCATCAACATGGTGTTGTTGCTGAGGATAATCGGTCTTTCTGTCAGGCAATGGCAGATTATAAAAGCCTCGCGTGCTAAGCGTCGAAGCTGACTCGCTGTAGATTATGGGCTTATCTAGATAACGTTCTCTGTACCTGGCATATCTGCGCATGTAATTCCAGCCTGTAAAATCCAACGCATCAAGGATCGGCTGGTCAACCGTATTTGGGACATGACAGACCAATCCAACCGGACGTGTTGGATCATATTTGCGCACGAAATCACCCATAAATTTCACCCGTTCGGGCGATTTACCTTCCTTATCATAAGGCTGGTTGTTAATCTCATTGCCGATCGACCAAGCTATGACACATGGATGATTGCGGTCACGCATCACAAGGTTGCGAATTTGTTTTTCGCCATACTCCTCTAATGGCGGCTGACCATCGATTCGACCAGCCTTATCATCCCATTTATCAAAAGCCTCATCCCACACCACAAATCCCATCCGGTCGCACAGATCGAGTAATTCCGGCGCAGGAGGATTATGGCTGGTGCGAATGGCATTGCAGCCCATGTCGCGCATGATTTCGAGCTGTCGCTCCATAGCCCGGGTATAAAAAGCTGCTCCGAGCGGCCCATGATCGTGGTGCAGGTTTACGCCATAGAGCTGTACGCGCCGGCCGTTTAGATGAAATCCATCATTAGCTGTCAACTTGAACGTGCGGATACCAAAGGTGTTCAATTCCAAATCTACAACATCACCACCAAGTCTAACAACGGTTTTAGCAGTGTACAGTTTAGGACCAGTGATGTCCCATCGCTTAGGATCGGATACAACAAACGACTGGTCTACTTCGCGCGAACTACCGGCTGGCACGATCTCGCTCTTTTTGCCCGTCGCTACCTTTCGGCCGATAGGATCGAGCAGTTCGACCTCAACAGTGACTTCTGATGCTGTATCGAGATGGTTCTCGATGGTAGAGCGTACTCGAACCGTTGCTGAATCTTCGCTTACTTCCGGCGTTGTGATAAACGTGCCCCAGTGAGCTATATGCACCGACTCACAGATAGTCATTGTCACCTTGCGATATATCCCTGCGCCGGGATACCATCGTGTGCCATGCTTGCGGGTATCAACTATGACCGCAATCACATTATCAACACCGAACTTGACATAAGGCGTGGCATCTACACGGAATGACATATAGCCATAATCCCACTCACCTGCAAGTTGGCCGTTGATAAAGACCTTTGGAAAAGCCATCACACCATCGAAATCAAAATACACTCGCTTATCGCTATCAGCTTTTTTATCGAGCTTGAATGTCTTGCGATACCAGCCGACTCCTTTCCAGGGCAGTTTTCCAGCATAACCATTTTCTCTTGGATTGAATGGTCCTGAGATCGCCCAGTCGTGCGGCAGCCTCACAGTTTGCCACGCCGAGTCATCGAAGTCAGGTTTCTCAGCCCCAGATAATTCGCCCTTGATAAATTTCCAGTCGCTGTTGAAGTTCACCACACTTCGCCCGGCGGAAACTAACCTGGGCTTATCCGCAGATCGGCTTTGCGAGGTGAGCATCAGCATCCCCGCAATTGTCGCCACTATCAGCATTCTCGTTGGAGTGTTCATTAGTGTTGCCTCCACTTGTTCAGTATTGCTTTTCTATGCGTTCTTACGTCTAACCGTTTCTTGGACCGGTTATTGGCCGATCAAGTCTACAGTTCCGCTGAACAGCGGTAAAGTGAAAAAATAGCCCTCTGTGCTCAATCTGTATTGATGAATCAACCGCATGGGCAAAGCGTTGCCCGCACTACGTGACTATTTGTTCTTGCCTGCATAACGATGGAGCTAAGCAGCCCGCGTGGGCGGTCTCGCTTGAGCCGCTAGTTAGCTTGTGTGTTGCATGGCATAAGGCAGCAATCTCCCATCTATCAATATCCGCCCGCAAGGCGATCTATTCACTGAGCTTGACAGCCGTGCCGTAGACTAATAGTTCAGCGGCACTACCCACAACGCTCGTAGTCATATAGCGAACATTGATTATTGCATCGGCGCCCATCTTTGCAGCTTGGGCGGTCATCCTGTCAGTAGCTACCTGCCGAGCTTTTCCCATCATCTCTGTGTACTCAGTCAATTCGCCGCCCAGGACAAGTCTGACTAATGCGGATAGGTCTTTGCCAAGCCAGATAGCAAATACCGTATGGCCCTGGACGAGACCGAGAATCTCACGTGTCTGTCGGCTGGGCACTTCTGCGGAATTCAATAGCAGAACCGTACTGTCAGACTCAACAAGCAGTGGCGCCTCTGCTGCCCTCTTGCCTGTCTTTTGTTCGAGAGCCACTGTCAGCAGGACCACAAGGATACCGCCTAAAAGGCAGAAGACTGCTATCCGCAGCCACCAGGGCACGACCGGATCATCGGCAGTGACCACGTGCCACGGAACCCCTGCAAAAATTGTTACGAACAACCCAAGCACGAAGGCCAGCGAGCCAATTTGTCGAATTACTTTCATAGCTTCTCCTTTCACTAAGATCGAAGATCCACCGTAGCTTTAGCAAAGGTGGACCAAAATCTCAGCTAACGGCGTACGTCAGCCGCAGCGCATAGTTATTTGGCGATCTCTGCATGACCTTGGTATAAGGCATAGTTTTTAGTGAACCGCATGAAAGGTCTCCACAGCAGCAATCCCAGTGTCAACTCCACCACGCCGAAGCCGAAATACAACGGTTGGAGCCAGTGTAAGAGCCCAATCCACCAGACCTGGGCAACGATCCACATAATCAAGAAAGCGCCTAATGCGGCAGCAATCTCACCTGTATGTCGATACCGGAAGAAGGACAAAACGCCTCCGGCCAGGCTCCCGACGCCGTTGACCACAAGCAGAACGATCCCCGGGATGAGGTAATCGGAGAAAGGAGATTCACTAAGCAACTCCAAAGGCAATCCGAGGTTGGCGCTACTGGGCTCCGAGACCAGTCCAACACCTCCAGCTACGCCGCCAAGGCCAATGAATACCTGATGGGCTCCCAACCCAAAGGCTATCCACCTACCTTTCTTTTCTGTCTCATTCATGGACAACAACCTCGTCCCCACGTGATCGTGATGTTCTAAAGCCACAAGGCTGCCTCACGAATCGTGTATATCGTGAAGCGTATCTCGTCGGTTGCTAATCCAGATGGTTGTGGTGTGCTGAGCACACCCTACCAATACTGGTAACATTATGGTTAGTATTGTCGGGAAAAGCAAGAAGACAATAGCAAAATGCAAAAATGCGGATTCACCAAAACTCTTAAGCAAATAGGGTAGCGTTAGCCGTCTTTGAAATGCGCCATCCAGGGTGCCTCGGTTTCCCAGTCCGGCTGCGGAGCGTTGACGTTGAAGCGCTTGCTCCATCTGAGTCGCCAGAGGCTCTTGAGCCAAACCTTTCGTACCGAGTAATCGAGGAACACCCCGTTGATCGCCTGATGATGTCGGTCGATGCAAAAACGCTGCATGGAGTCTTCATCGCCAGCCCACCGTTGTCCGTCGTAGCTTGGTGGTGTGTCGGTATCATCGGGCCAGCCGCACCAGAACCAGCAATCCAGAAATAACGGTATCTCCGCAGTTCCACGTAAGTTGGGTGTTTTCCAGAAGTACTGGGCTGGTTTCCCAATAAGTGGATCCTCCCCCGGATTGTATACCCACCCATTTATGCCGTAACTTCCCCATGTCCCTGATGGTCGCCCGTTATCCGCGCTCAACCTGCCCCAGGACGTAAAAGGCCCGCCACCGACCACTAAAGTATCACTTGCCCCAGGTGGATATTGCGGAAAGGCAATTTTCCTTGCCATCGGGCAGACGCGTATCTTGTCCTCGCGGTAGTAATAATCGAATAAAACATTGATCCATCGTCCGGACGATCCCGTCCGCCTGGGGAAGTAACCGTCGTTGTCGTCCGTGTACATCACGAAAATCGCCCCCCATTGCCGCAGATTGGACTGACAGGCCACCGCACGAGCCTGCTTGCGGACCCGCGCCATCGCCGGCATCAGGATCGACATCAATAACGCAATGATGGCGATCACCACCAACAACTCAATCAGAGTAAAACCCTTCCGTCGCCGCATAAAGTACCTTTAATATCCCATGTCCTTGTTATATCTTTCTGCCCTTATGTGGTTGGCTGTACATTTGCGATTTCGACCCCAATTATACCCGAATCAACTACACAATTCAAAGCAAGTCATCGCTAAATCCTTGGGAGGTACATGCCATGTTTGTAGGTATGAGATTTGCTCTTCATTAAGGGAAAAAGGAGTCTTTTTGAAAGGACCTGCAAATGAAGAGCACAAGTAAAAATAGCTATTAAGAGCAGTTCAATGTTAGCCAAGCGGGCCATTTGGTTAAACGACAGATGGGAGCAATTATGGTCAAATAAGCCCTTGGCTGCATAGAAAATCCACCTACAATTCCTTAAACTGATTATATGAAAGCGCACCTCCGGCGGGTATAAAAGCAAGAATCTTGGCAACTTGGTTGGATATAAGCAATTCGGCGAAGGACAAATGCGGTAGGGTGTTTCCCGGATGGAAACAGTGCGTTGATGTTGGCTGTGTCAGACTTAGGCATATAGCTGGTACGAAGTGGAGTACCTACAGGTATCCGAATATTAAACGTCTAAAGGACCAGCAAACAGAGCAGCACACTATCGTGCGATAGGCATTGAATTGGTGAGTTGCCACGCAGATAAAAAAGCTGTGAAAACACGGGGAGTCATTGTAAATAATGAAAAGCCCACGAGAGCTGTGCTCACGAGCTTTCTTATTACTTTTCGAAAGTCTATTTCGGACGGCGACAGAACAATCTAAAAACGCTTCTCCTACCAGCCTTTCCTGGTGAAGAGGACGGGGATGGTTTGCAGTAAGATGGAGAGATTCAACAGAAGAGAACGTTTCTGTATGTATAGATAGTCGTATTTTATTTTGTGGTTGGGCTTTAGGTTATAGAAACTTCTCACTTGTGCCAGGCCGGTGATGCCCGGCCTTACAGACAATCTTGTACCTTGAAGCTCCTCATACTTGTCGACAAAAAACGGGCGTTCAGGACGTGGCCCGACAAGGCTCATATCCCCGCGCAGAACATTGAAAAGCTGCGGCAGCTCATCAAGGCGCGTTCTTCTTAAGATCCTTCCAATCGAGGTCACACGGGAGTCATCCTCTGTCGCAAGTACTGGACCTGTGTGCTGCTCAGCATTGTTTACCATCGTCCTAAACTTGTATAACGTGAATATCCTACCATTTCTTCCGACGCGCTGCTGTTTATATAGAACACTCCCGTGCGAAAATATCTTGATTAATAAAGCAACAATGTGCATTACCGGTAAGGCAAAAAGAAAAATTATAACCGAACCGAAGATATCAAAACCCCTTATTAAGAACTCATGACCTCTAAAAATCGATGCTTCTATTGAGTCCGGAGAACTAATCGCTATTTCGGCTTGGATGGTTGTTTGAGTTACCCTATCAGTAACAACACAGTCTGAATTGTCATTATCACTTCTTACAGCCTTGAAATTGTGTGCTGTCTTCGTCCCCCTATCGCGGGCCTGCCCAATGTGCACTCCTTGCTCCATTGTGCGCTCCATCTCTGCAAAAAAAGATACAAATCTTTTTGTTACCGGTTGCTACTTGTCCTGCTCAGCCAGCACTCGGAAACTATTCCTGCCAAACTCCTTGCCATCTAAAAGTCTTTCCTAAAATCCACGTGGTAATTATAGAACTGAAAATAGCAGTTGCAAGATAAAAGTCCTCTTGTGACGAAAGAAATAATTTGAGATAAAACACAGTCCTTTTTTGACGACCCGTCATCCCTAATTTAAGTAATTTGGGGCTTCATAGGTATAATAACCAGTTGTTCCACAATTGCAAGTACTGCCTTGAGACAACGCCAAGCTTGACGAATATATATAGCACTTGCCGAGCTATTCAGCCAGACATCAAAATCACTAACATAAATTTGACCTGCCGTGTTACGCCCGGATGGCTTGAAAAAACTAACCCCAGCAATTTGTATTATCGTCAAGTCCTATGCGATTAATTGAATAAATTTTGCTAACGATAACTAAAAAATCCGACAGATGAGCTATAAAGTCCATGTCGGATTAGTTCGTTGTTCACTCTGTTAGATAATTTGTTCGCAAAATATTGAGATTAGCAGGTCGCCAATGATATAATCATACGTAGCACTCTAATTGAACTCGTAGTACTTGAGCCTCACTCTACAAATAAGGAAGTCTGCTCGCGTTAGTATAGGTGACTCCCAATGAATCTTTTGTCAGCTATCGCCAAAAATCTTTTATGATTTTAATAATGCCTCCCTATGAACTTAGCATTGACACTGAAGCGCTTTGATGAGAGATTTGTATTCTTGAGCAGCATGCCTTACGTTGTACTCTCGGTCTATGGCGGCACGGCCATTTTCCCCCATAGCGGTACATAGCTGGCGATCCTCGTAAAGGCGAAGAATGGCGTCGATGAGGGCTTTAACATCGCCTTGCTCAACTACGAAGCCACAATTGCTCTACTTAGTTCCTGTTGCGGAAACGATTTTATATAAAATTTTATTCAAAAAAAGACTGCTCCGATTATCATTCGGTTACAGAAAAAACCAATGAGAAAGGAGCAGGCAAATGAGAACAAAATCTAATGAATAATAATACTTTGATTTCTCTTGTCAATCAAGGCTAAAAGTCGTGAACGAATACCGAGAAAAATACAAAATCATCTTACAACTATTGGACGATAATCCTCAATTGGTCTCTCTGGTCCATCAGGATTTGGCCAAGATGTTGTCGCGATCAGAACGCGGCCGTAAAAGCGAATATAATTCTGAGCAAATCCTTCGGTCTCTAATCGTAATGTTCGGCAGAATATGTATTTTCGCTGAATATTTACATTTTTTCGACCGTGCTACGATATTTCAAGATGTTGGCAATAGCAAGAGATCTGACGCTGTCCCGTAATAAACAAGTCGCCCCGGCAGCCGTCTAAGCAGTCAGGTGCTCGCATGTGCAGTCCGAGACACATTGGCCTATGGCCGGAAGAACAGGGTTTTTAGTTGGGCTTAGAGTAATTTTTTATTGGGGGGCATGGACGATGGTGAAGAAAAAATAACAGTTTTGCAACAGCATATGATTGAAATTTTGGGTAGTTTATTCTTGACGGGCACATTGAGATTAGTTCTACTTTGTGCTGTTGTTACAGGGAATTCAATGGCAAGGAAATGGAACGAGGTGGTTTTTACCGCCGTTGTTTCTACCCTGAATCATAGAAAGCATATGATTTAGGTTGAAAGGAGGCCATTATGCTAAGGATAGTTACCGTATCTTTGATAATCCTGTTGAATGTTGCAGTTGGCTGCCGGATGAATGACACGGGCAGAGGCCAACTCATGCCGGATCGCGCAAGGACATCACTTGGCTCTGCAGGCGTTGTGAAAGTTGCGGGAGCGAGCGAGTCCGACATTGTGGAACAAATTGCGGTCAACCGGCAGGCTTACCGGCAAGGTCTTGGACTGTTGATTGATTACTACAGAAGGATGGGCAACAACAGGAAACTGGGCTGGGCTGAAAAGGAGATGAAGGCACTGGACGCTATTCCACAATACAAGTACATCATAGATGCTGAAGTTGCAGGGTCGAATTTGAGAGCGAGCACTTCGATCCCAGAAGCAGACGTACTGTATATGGACGCCGTGGAACTTCACAACCAAGGTGACCGAGTGCCGCTAATCAAAGACACTGAGTTGTTACGTCTGGCTCTTGATAAATACAACCAGCTAATAAGGAAATATCCATCGAGTGACAAGATCGACGATGCGGCTTACAAAGCAGGCCAAATCTATGAATACTTCAGGGACTATACGATTGCGCTTACGTACTATACAAGAGCGTATGAGTGGGACGCTGCAACGATTTATCCTGTGCGATTCAAAGCAGCATACATTCTTGATAAGCGATTGCATCGTAGAAGCGAGGCGTTGGAACTATACCAGCAAGCCGTGAAAAAGGAGGGACGTTACGAGGAGTGGAAAGAATTTGGACAAGAGCGGATCAGAGAACTAACAGGCACACAGGAGGGGGCTCCGCAACGGTGACGTGCATTCGAGAGTGAAAGTTTATGAGGTGTAACCGCGGGCCTGGATTCGTGCCAGGCCTATTTTTTTAATAATGCGCGAACATCGGTGCGACTTACCCCCAGCGAAAACCGTAACAGCCGAAGCTGGCACTTCTTATCAGGCTGATAATGCTCGTGAAATTCGAGAAAAAGATTGCGGATTATGTACAACGCACTGAGCTTTCAGACCAGCCGGATAAGGTTCTATTAGCTGTCTCAGGAGGAGCTGATTCAATCGCGCTTCTGCAAGTTATGTGCGCACTCAAAGATGAGGGCCTTCTGAAAGCTGAACTTTTTTGCGCACACCTGAATCATCAGCTACGAGGGGCAGACGCCGACATCGATGAGCGTTTTGTTGTCGAGGAGGCATCGAAACTCAATCTACCTATAACCGCTAAGCGATTGAATGTGCAACGGTACGCTTTTAACAATAAACTGTCTATTGAAACGGCTGCTCGAAAAGTGCGAATTGAATTTCTACTCGATGTTGCCAGAGCCAAGAGTTGCACCTGGATAGCAACGGGACATCAAAAGAACGATAACGCCGAGACTATCGTGCACCGTCTACTCCGTGGAACGGGCTTTCGCGGACTTGCGGGCATCTGGCCAATGAAAAGATTTAATGAGACAGCCAAGTTTGTAAGGCCGCTACTTTGTGTAACGCGAGATGAGATTATTAAGTATTTGCAGGAGTGCGATCTGAGATGGCGCCAAGACTACACAAATATCGATTGTACATATAGTCGAAACTATATTCGTCACAAGTTGCTTCCGGCAATTCAACGAGACTGTGCCGGGCCGTTGCTGGAGCAATTGTCCGAGTTGGCTGAGTCTGCGCAGCAATTTCATAGGCTAATTTGTAGTCACGCGGATAACTGCTGGGCGGAGATTAGCCGGCGCGACCAAGATAAGATTGTACTGAATTTGGCCAGTTTTACCGGCGAATCTGAGCCGGTTCAGCTTGAGCTTATAAGGCGAAGTCTCACTGCCATTGGAGGCAGAGAAAGGAACATGACGCTGCAGCATTATAGAAGGATATTACAACTGGCGTATCGAAACAGTAGCGGCAAGGAAATACAGTTGCCAGGTAGGCTTACAGCCCGGAGGGAATGCAGTAATCTAATTTTTGCCCGATCCGAGCAAAGGTGTCGTTATGACGAACAGTTCAGCAACAGTGTTAAGCTGACGATCCCGGGGAGAACAGAATTTGGCCAGTATCTAATTGAGGTGAATTCGTTCGAATACAACCAAACCGATTTCGAAATATTCAAGGTTGCAAAAAATAACTCAGTTGAATATTGTGACCTGGAAAAGGTAAAACCGCCGCTATTCGTCCGTTTTAGAAGACAGGGTGACAGGTTTTGGCCTTTGGGAATGCCTCAAGAAAAGAAGCTTGGCAAGTTTCTAACTGCTGCGCACGTGCGGCGGAAAGATAAGCAGAATGCGCTAATCATCGCCGACCAAGAGAAGATTATTTGGGTATGGCCTATTCGAATAAGTGAGCAAGTTAAGATTAGTAGCGAAACCAGTCAAATGCTACAACTATGTATAAGCAATCATGCACAATCGCGCTAGTGTCCGATGGAGAGAAAAGGAACAAACCATGATTGACAGAAAACAGTTGTTGGAACACGCTAAAAGCCAAAATGCGACCGACATACACATTTGCGCCGGAGCACCGATATTGTTTAGAGTTGGGGGAAAGCTTATGCCAGCTACCAAAGAGAAGCTCACAGCCGAGCAAAGCAGACAAATCTCAATTGAGCTACTTACAGAACAGCAGCTCGCCCAATTTGAAAGAAATCTGGACTTTGACCTCATGCTGGCGGAAGAAAGCGGAAGGTATCGTATTAACATCGGCTACTTCGACGGCGAAGTTGGAGCAACAATAAGGATACTACCGACAGAGCCTCGGACAATAAAGCAGTTGCTTCTGCCGAACGTTGTCAGAGACCTCGCGCAAAGGACCAAAGGGTTGGTGTTAATAACAGGCAGCACAAGCCAGGGCAAAACAACAACGATGGCTTCGATGATCGATGAAATAAACACCGCATGCGAAAAGCATGTTGTCACCATCGAAGACCCAATTGAGTACGTCCACGCGAATAAGACAGGTGTTGTAAGACAACGCGAGGTGGGAAGGGACACTCAGAGCTTTTACACCGGACTTAGAGCGGCTTTGAGGCAGGACCCCGACGTTATTGCCATAGGCGAAATGAGAGATTATGAAACTATCAAAATTGCTCTAACGGCAGCGGAAACCGGCGTTCTTGTGTTTTCAACGCTGCACGTTATTTCAATAGACAAGATTCTCGAAAGACTCGTTAGCTATGCCCCTGCCACAGATGAGGGGCAGTTAAGGTTCCTTCTGGCTGAGTCGCTGCAAGGCGTGATTCATCAGGAGCTCGTCCCGACCGTTGACGGGGGACAACGGGTAGCGTGTGAGATTCTGGTTGTAACTAGCGCTGCAAAGAATGTCATAAGGAGAAAAGGTGGATTCTTCCTGAGAAGCATAATTGAGACCGGCAAAAAACACGGCATGATTACTATGGAAGAATCCATAAACTCACTTCTTAAGCAGAAGATTATCACCGAAGGAATCGCTAAAAATGTACTTGTAAACTACAAGTAATACCAATTGTGCTTGATATTTGCGCCTTTGTCCTTTCGACCATAGGGTTGCGAAGCAACCCGACGTGGAGAAATCTATTTATGGCTTAGCCATTAAAGGTTAAGCCTTTAAAAAGCAGACCTGTCCCGAGCCAAGCCGAGGGATTTCTCGACTCCGCTTCTCCTTCGACTTCGCTCAGGGCTAAAGGCTAAATCGCTCGAAATGACATGAATAAGCGCATTGATTATTCACAATCAGTATAATCGGACTTTTTAGGTATTAATAAGTTAAAGGTTTGTCCAACTCGTCAATTCTTTAGTATCGTTTGGGGGGCACTTTTAGAATGCACATGTGCCGACGATGCAACCGCCGGAATACTCCGAATAAGCGGTGATAAGCTCACCTGAAATACCTGTCTCTGCAGTTTCACTATGACTAAAAGAGAGAACCTGGTCAGGCTTACAACCATATCTGTAGACAGTTATGCCTTTGCACTTTAGCTTGTGGGCCATCAGATATATTTTTCTTACGTCGTCAATAGTGGCATCGCTGGGCAGATTTATCGTTTTTGAGACGGCGTTGTCGGTATATTTTTGAAAGGCAGCCTGAATCTGAAGATGCTTCGCTGGCTTCACATCAAATGCGGTGACAAATAATCTTTTCATATCTGCCGGCACAGCTTTGATATTTTGTACAGAACCTTGCTTGGCAATCTCAGCGAGAAGTTCTCGACTATATATCTTCCTTTGCTTGGCAGCGGCTTCAAAAAGTGTGTTGGTCTCGAAGAGTTTTGTGCCGGATAGCACGTTTCGCACGAAACTAATGGCAAATAATGGCTCAATGCCGCTGGAACATCCCGCTATGATGCTTATGGTACCCGTTGGTGCTATCGTATTTAGCGTGGCATTGCGCAGCCGAAGATTACTCTGAGCATGTACTGATTTTCCGAAATTGGCAAATACACATCGCTCCCTGGCAAGGGAAACCGAAGCAGCGATGGATTCACGATGAATGAAACGCATTAGCTTTGCAGCGAAGTCAGTGGCACGCGGTGCATCGTATGGCAGGCCGAGCTTTATGAGCATATCGGCAAAACCCATAACACCAAGGCCGATCTTGCGATTGGCCAATGTGGTTAGCTTTATTTGCTCCAAAGGATAATTGTTGACCTCTATCACATTATCCAGGAACCGAACACCCCATCGGACGACGTCCCTGAGTTTTTGCCAATCGACCTGGTCTTGGCTCAGAAACTTTTTGCTCTGTTGCGATTTTGTCATTTTCGCGAGATTAATGGAGGCAAGGTTGCAGCTTTCGTAGGGCAGAAGCGGCAGCTCTCCACAAGGATTTGTGGCCTCGATTCGGCCAATGGCGGGTGTGGGATTTCGCCGATTTATTTCGTCCAAAAATACAAGCCCGGGATCACCTGTCCGCCAGGCTGCGCTGACGATCAAGTCAAACAAGGCCTTGGCTTTTATTTTCTTAACAGCCTTGCCAGTTCGGGGATTTATTAGGCCGAAGTCTTTATTTTCTCTGACCGCGCGCATAAATTTGTTGGTCACTCCGACAGAAAGATTGAAATTGCAGAAGGTACCAGGCTCTGTCTTTGCTTCGATAAAGTCAATGATATCCGGGTGATCGCACCTGAGGATGCCCATATTGGCACCGCGTCGCCTTCCACCCTGAACGATGACACCGGTTGCTTTATCAAATATGCTCATGAATGAGACCGGGCCGGACGCAAGACCTTTTGTGGAACTAACGATGTCCGACTTAGGCCTGAGGTTTGAAAAGCTAAATCCCGTGCCACCGCCTGTTTGATGTATCTTAGCCATGTCACTGAGAGCTATAAAGATGCCTTCTATCGAGTCCTCGATAGGGATAACAAAGCAGGCTGAAAGCTGTCCAAGGTCGGTGCCGGCGTTCATCAAAGTCGGAGAATTGGGCATAAATTCCTGGTTGCGCATCATTTGATAGAATTTCTCTTCAACATCTTCTGCGTTGAACTGTGATTTGTAATTATTTTCAGCCTGCGTAACATGATGTGCAACACGTCGGAAGAGTTCGCTGGGTGTTTCAACAATGTTTCGATTTTGGTCTTTCAGCAAATATCTTCTTTTTAAGACCTCCATCGTATTGACCGGCAATTTCAAGTCGTCCTTAAGACCCAAGGCGGATTTAGTAAAACGCAATTGGGTGTGGCTTTCCCGATAAACGATATAAGCTCGTGCAATGTGGTTGTAACCCTCACTCATTAAAACAGCCTCGACCGTGTCCTGAATATTTTCGATGTGAGGGACTTTGCCTTTATACTTCTGTGCCAGGCGTTCTATTACAACCTCCGTCACACGACGAGCAACACTTCCAGCTTTGTCTTTCTCGCCTAAGACTTCGAGAGCAGCCCTTTCGACGGCGGATTGGATCTTTGTTTTGTTGAACTTGACGACCGATCCGTCGCGTCTTGTGACTTTCGCAGACATGATTGTCTTAGCCATGACTTTGTCTCCAGATATCATGGCGCTGCTACATGTGACAACCGTATTTTGTTACTCACAGCCTTTACGCTTATCGAAGCGCTTTATATCAGACTCAAGCCAATTAGCAAACTTTTTTTAGTTGTGGCGGAGAAATTATACCTTTCTTGTTCGAACCCCAAAAAAATGACCGCCAGTCCCGGCTGAAAGTCTGCTTGTCTTATGGCGGTGAGGATTTTTTATCTGCTCAAGGAAAAACTAAATTTAAGGGCTTAGTCTGAGTTGGATTTGCATACATAGACGAAAGCAGGAGGAAAATTCCGTGGCACGAATTTTAGCCTAACGTCAGAGAAATAACGCTTCATTTTTTTGCTCAAAAAAGGTGTATACTGCAATTGGATATATGTCTTTGACCTGCTGGTTATCGCAAGGATCCTTTCCTTTTGTGACTTATCAAAAAGTGTAAGAGGCAACCCAGACACAATACAGTCTAAACCATCAACGTACTGCTCACATTTGCTTGCGTCATCGTTGATGATGGTTAGCCTTGAGTCCCCTATTCTCTCTAAATGTTTGCAAAACTCTGGATTAATTTCAAAGCATGTCAGTTGGCCATTCTCCGGCAGTCGCTTCAGTATCTCAGAAGTGACTGAGCCTGTTCCAGCACCGAACTCGATAACCTTGGAGCTGCCGTTAACCTCCTCAGCCATCTTACGTGCGAGAGCCTTGGAACTCTGGGTGAATGTTCCGACTTGATTGGGGTACTTGAGAAATTCAAAAATGAAACGGATAGTCCTCATTCTGATTCTAGTTACTCCTGAAGCAGTTTACATTGAATGAACTTTAATAGAATAATAGTAATTAATGCAACACGTCAAGAAGTTCCTGAATTTGTGTATAGCTTCTTATTGATACGCAAATTATCGGTCGTAGCTCTTTACCCGCCTTCGCAGAAAGCCACGGGTTCTACCCGTGGATGTCCGTCCTCCGCAGTAGCAGGCTACTGCAACGAAGGATGGAAATGCGAGAAGGGTATCCGCCGAAGCTTTAGCGAAGGCGGATGCGCTTCGGCGGGTTCCGCCGTAGGTGAAGGTGCCACGGGCTACGCCCGTGGGACTCCACGATATTGGCAGACGGAACCAATTATCGCAGGGAACATTTCACAGACATGAGCTCAGAAGCGATATGTGCAGCAAGACAAATGATAGAATAGCCATGTGGTAATATTTGAACCTAAACTTGATGCAGGATTGACCAGAATGAAGAATGTCAGCAAAAAAACTTTCTAAAAAATATGCAACTAAGTTGCATATTTTTCGTATTGACTTATAATTCATTGGCATTGTGAACCGAAGTTGTAACAGTTATGGTGCCGTAAGTTATGAATAACAAAAGACTTGTGGTCATTCTGGCAGAGTTAAGAAATCATGCACCTTTCACATTATTCGGGGCACTTACGGGCATTATATGCATGCTCGTTTTTAAAAATGTCGGGCACGATGCTAGTTACCGCATGTTCTATGTATTTCACCCTACACATGTACTTTTAAGTGCTATGGTCACGGCTGCTATGCTCGAGCTTCATACGAGAATGCGTAAGTTCATTCTCACTCTCTTAGTGGGCTTTTTCGGATCAGTTGGTATTGCAACCTTGAGCGATTCATTAATTCCGTACATTGGTGAATTGCTTTTGGGTATGCATGTTCACGTCCACAATCATCATGGCAGTTTCGTCGAAAACGCACACATCGGTTTCATTGAGGGCTGGTATATTGTGGTACCGGCAGCTATTGTTGGTGTGCTGATAGCATATTTCAGACCAAGAACGCGATTCCCCCATGCGGGACATGTATTGTTAAGTACATGGGCATCTTCATTTCACATGCTAATGGCTTTGGGTGGCGAGCTGTCGGTATGGAAAGCCGCGGCCAGCTTCGGATTTCTTTTTCTGGCGGTTTGGCTGCCATGTTGCGTAAGCGACATTGTCTTTCCTCTGTTGTTTGTTACGTCAGAGACCCGTCTTTCACACGAACATCAGCACAAGTAGAAGGGGCAGAAGTGAAATCTGATCTTAACATGCAAGCTCGCGAAATGCTCAAGGTGGTCAAGCTTTATTGCACAGAAAATAGGATGGCAATACTTAAGACACTCTTAGAGGCGAACGGTCCGCTTAAGCAAGACGAGATCGCAGAGAGATTAGGAAGAAAAAGTTTCAACAAAGTCAGCATCTATCGCACGCTTGAAACTTTGCTCAATGTAGGGCTGGTGCACAAGGCTTTTACAGGCAAAAGAGCGTGGCATTTTGAGTTGGCGCATAACTGTACCAAAAGACAGTGCCACCCTCATTTTACCTGTACGAATTGCGGCAGCACACACTGCCTGACGGAGATGAGACCTCCGATGATAAAGAGTCCATACAAAGGATATGTTATCAAACGTCAGCAGGTTCGGCTTGAAGGTTTGTGCCCAGCTTGCGCTTAAAAAGGTTTGGAAAATTGTAAATTGAGTCGGTCAATCAGAAAAAGCGTTTTGATAATTATAACTGTTTGCTTTGTGGCGATGGTCACAGGGATAACACTGAAACTGCACCTGTTCAGCCATAAACAGTTGGACAACCATACCTCCAGCCAATGTTCAATTTGTCAGACACTGTTGAACAATACCGACAAGATCAGCATACCGACAGAACCAAAGATCGAAAAGATGGACCAGGAAGAATATTCTCCTGGTTTTGTTTATCAAATCGCCCCATCATTTTTTCACATCAGACTTCCTGCTCCTCGTTCTCCCCCATCCACACGTTAGAACCTGCAACGCCACACTCATTACTTTACAATAAGTCGGCAGAGTATGCCAACTTATCTATGTCTTAAGTTTTTTAAGAACATTTGTCGGCTAAGGCAATTGTGGTAAGGATTTTAACGATGAAAAGGATTTTTATTATTTCAATAATATTCGTTCTAACAGCATTCAACATTACAGCCGCGGGGGAAAAAGAGCTTTCCGCTGTGGCTACCGAACAAAAGGCTGAGGATGAACTAACCTCTCTGCGTCAATTGGCAAAAACAAAGGCCGCCGAAAAAATGGCTGCTGAGGAAAAACCAGAAGAAACCGTTTTCAAATCAGGGGGTCTTGGCCTGCAAGCCTTGAACCCGGAAATTAGTGTTACCGGTGATTTTCTCTTCTCTTTACAGAATGATACAACAAGTGAAAAAAGCAGTGATTTCGATTTTCGAACCTTGGGCATCCATATCGAGTCATGGCTCGATCCGTACACGAGATTTAAGAGTGCTATAGAGTTTCACGAAGATGAAGCTGAACTTGGCGAAGCGTACATAACGGTACATAATGCTGCCGAAGATTTGAATTTGACGTTGGGTAAGTTTCGCCAGCAGTTTGGCGTAGTCAACCGCTGGCACAAACACGGCTTAGACCAGGTTGACTTCCCGCTGGCTCTTCGCCAAATCTTCGGCAATGGCGGTCTGAATCAAAGCGGATTGTCACTTGACTGGATGATGCCGCCTCTTGGCGATGCTTCACAGCAATTAACTTTCCAAGTTACAGATGGGCAAAACGACCGTCTGTTTGGTGAGAACGCCCGCAATAGGCCGAGCCTTCTTGCGCACTACAAGAACTACCGGGATATATCAAAAGACACCTATTTGGAATGGGGCCTGACCGGCCTTTTAGGCTGGAACGACGAATGGGATATTTCAGGCGAAGCTAAGCAGAACAGCAGTAAAACAACGACTGTGTTGGGTGTGGATTTGTCGGCCTTGTGGGAGCCTACCGAAAAAATGCGCTACCGGAATGTAGAGTGGCGAAATGAAGTATATTGGTTAAATAAAGAGCTTCTGGCACCAGATGGTTCAGGTTCTGACACTATCAATGCCTGGGGCTTTTACAGCTATCTACAAAACAAAGTTTCGCGTACGATTGATATTGGCATCAGAGGCGACTTTTATGTGCCGGATACCAAAAGCTACGCTAATCCCCTCAGCTCGCTCTCGCCATTGGCTGTGACAAGCGATAATCCGTATCTGTGGCAAGTCGGTCCATATATCACTTGGTGGCAGAGTCCATTCGTGAAGTTTCGGGTGGAGTATGATTACAGTAACGGTGAGGGAATAGAAAACCCTGAACACGTCATCTGGCTGCAGGCCGTATTTGCTGCTGGTCCGCATAAGCATGAGCGTTATTGATAGAAGGGAGTAAGGTTACTATGAAAAAGATATTATTGATAATCGCATTGGCTTCGGCTTTTCCGGTTACGAGCACTTGGGCCAAACCGAATTTGAATGTAGTAACAACGCTGCCGGATTATGCCTTTTTTGCAGAGTATATTGGTGGCGACCGCATCACTGTTAAAGCTATTGTCCGGGGTGATCAAGATGCTCATTTTATTCGTCCCAAGCCATCATTTGCTACGGCCCTACGGAATGCTGATGTTTTGGTCGCTACAGGATTGGATCTGGAGCTTTGGGTTCAAACTGTGATAGATAATTCCGGCAATGGGAAGATTCGAAGCGGTCAGCCAGGCTACGTATCTGCATCCACCGGAATGGAGCTTCTGGAAAAGCCAATGGTTGTCTCGAGAATAGAAGGTGGCGTTCATATTTACGGCAATCCTCACGTTACATGCAGCCCTATCAAAATGAAGGTGGCTGCCCGCAATATAGCTACGGGATTGATTAAAAATGACCCGACGGGTGAAGAAATATACGTGCAAAACTTAAAGAAATTGCATCGGCAGATTGACGAGCGATTATTCGGTTCTGAGCTTGTGGAAATGCTTGGCGGCGACATCTTATGCAGTCTTGCTGAGCAAGGCAAACTTATACCCTTCTTAGAAGAGCAGGAATTTGAAGGAAAGTCGCTAATTGAGTTTCTTGGCGGTTGGATGAAAAAGATGGTTCCGCTAAGAGGAACACCAATTGTCACCTATCATAAGAATTGGATTTATTTTATCAAACTTTTTGGCTTAGAAGAAGCGGGAACCGTGGAACCAAAGCCGGGAATACCGCCTTCACCAAAACATGTAACCAGTCTGATTAACCTGATGCGGGAAAGAAACATAGGCATTATTCTGGCGGCGAACTATTTCGACGAGCAAAAGATAAAGACAGTCGCAGCCAGGACAGATGCTGAAGCGGTAATTGTTCCCGTATACGTGGGTGGAGCACCCGGCACAGACGATTATTTCAAGCTCGTTGATTGTTGGATTGATGGTCTTTTAAAAGCTGCTGAAAAGAAAGGAATCCTAAAAGAGCGTTAATCTGAGAAGTAGTTATGGAAACAGAGATGGTAAGATTCTTTTCGGTTCAAATTGCTTTGTTAGCTGTTGTATTGATTTTGCACACTTATATAGGCCTACACATAATCAGGCGCACCTTGATATTTTCTGATTTGGTCTTGGACCAGTTGGCAGCTTTTGGTGTCCTTGCCGGCATAGGCCTGGGAATAGAATACGGCACAGCTCAATCTTACTTGTCTTCGATGATAGCAGTATTATTCGGTGCACTGTTACTTGCCTTAATAAAGCCGAAAAGCAATGCCATACCTCGTGAAGCGGTTATCGGCATTATGTATGCACTTGCCTTGGTTGCTTCGCTTTTATTGGCGGACAAGCTTCGTGGCGGCGAAGCTTACGTAACTAAAACTCTTGCAGGCTCTATGCTATGGATAAGCTGGTCGCTGGTTTGCGTGACAAGCGTGGTTTATCTTTTGTTATTGGTGTTTCATTACAAGTTTTGTGGAAGGTTTATCGAGTTGGCAGAGAATCCTGGAGCAGTGAAAAATGAAAGATTCTGGGATTTCTTACTGTTTACAACTCAGGGTATCATCACGGTTTTAATCGTTCCCATCGCAGGTGTGTTGTTGGCGTATGCGTTTTTGATGATCCCGGCAGCTATCGCAGCGATGTTCACCAGAAAATGGGCTGGAGCTGTTGTAATAGGATGGACTGCCGGTTTTATAGCTTGTTTAATTGGACTGTGCTTATCCTATTTTTTCGATCTGCCGTATGGCCCCAGCTTGGTTTTGTGCTTGGGTGCTTTCTTCATTGCTGCTGTATTTATTCGATGTTTATTTTCTAACAATAAATTGTTTGCGTGACAGGATATGAATGATGCCGCCAATAATACAAATTTTATGTTTACCCTTCCTTGCTTGTATCCTGATGGGTTCCATTCTTGGCTATCTGGGGATACACGTACTCAAAAGGGAAATCATATTTATCGATATAGCCTTGGCTCAAATTGCAGCGGTCGGCTCTATTGTTGCTCACCTTGCATTCAAAGTGCACGAAGATTCTGCTGTCGCGTACGTCTGTGCATTAGGTTGTGTTTTGTTAGCTGCCGCGTTTTATTCTATGATACGAAATAGGATTATTCAAATCTCACTTGAGGCGGTTATAGGCATCTCTTATGCAATTGCTGCGGCAGGGGCCCTATTTTTGGTTGGTATTGCACCTGGTGGGCATGTTCATGTGCAGCAAATATTATCCGGCAGTCTTTTATGGACAAACTGGCGGGATATTGTTTTTAGTTTGCTTGTTTTCTCGGCGGTAGGATTTTGTTTTTATCTTTTTCGAAAACCGCTGAACAGATTATCGAATAATTACCAGCAGGCCCGTGCTGAAGGCCTCAAGACAACAATGTGGGATTTTGTTTTCTATATGCTGCTGGGCATTGTAATCACATTAGCTGTTCAAATAGCCGGTATTGTGGTGGTGTTTGCTTATCTTATCATACCTGCAACGATATCAGCTTTGTTATCATCCCGTTGGGGCATACGGATTCTGATAGGCTGGGCAGCAACTGCTGTAGCTTCAGTGGCAGGCCTATTGTTTGCATATTATCTTGATTTTTCAATAGGGCCTGCTATTGCGTTATTCCTGGGAGGTGAATTGATAATAGCTGCGTTATATTGTAGACAGCGAAACCTCATAAAGTTAATATAACGCATATGAAGTTTTATCCACTGAAATTCAAGCCGATATTCAAGCAGCGGATATGGGGCGGACAAAAGCTGCGGGATTTCCCAGTGTATTGCCGGTAAAAAGGCGTTCGTTTTCGCCATTTGTGACCTGAGTAGTCAGCATCTGACAGGCACCATAGCACTCGGGCAGTGTCCATTCGAGCGATGCACCAGTTTGACTTAAACCTTCCTCACCAAAGATCATACGTAAGGCAAGAGGATACTCGACCTGATCGAAGGCGTCTAAATGCCAGCGATTGACTACGCCGAACTGCTGGCGGAATTTACCGACATCCAGGTTAGCATTGTTCAGCACAGAAAAACGTGTGAAATAGGCTTCTTCTAAATGGACTTCGCCGTCACTATGTATATGTGTGGTTGCTTTCAATCTTGTAAAAGGATCCAGATAGGACTGAAAGTTAAGTTCGAGACCACGTAAAGTAGCGTCTGTTCGCCTTCTGTTGCCTGTCTGATTTCTGTAACTAGCAACGAAATCGCCAGACACGCTGATTTCCGGATTGAGCTGTTGCAAACTCATACCACTGAATTTAAAGACCGTTTTCTCAGGTATTTGCTCCTGTTTCTTTTCACCAGCCAAGCTTTCAGCGAGCTGACGCAGCTTGGCGGCCTCGTCTTCAAGTCCGGCTTGTTCAGTAGGCGAAGCAGACTTGCTGAGTCTTTCGACTTCTTTTGTTAATTCATTGATCTCACTTTCATACTCTCTCTTCATTTTGTCCATCTTGCGTTCGAGTTCGAGCATCTTTTGTTCGAGTTCCGCAAGTTCGACATTTTCTTGACCTGTATTTTGAGCACGCCCTATATCAGCAAAACCTATAACAGAAAAGATGCAGGCCATATAGACTATTGCCTTAACTCGCATATATGCAACTCCCTTCTGGCTAACAGCACATGAGCCGGAATGCGTGAACGTCTTCTATATTCATGCGGTCGTTTTATCCGCCGACCACGCTAAGTCTGATTTTAGTACGAGGTAGGATTGCAGTTGCAGCCGGGCATTCATAGACTGCTTCTGCACTAGGTATTGACTGCTGGTGGAGGTGCTCGCGAGGTGATTGGGTAGGCCCACTCATCGCAATGGACAACCGTCACCGGCGGTAGCATAAGAGAAAGGAGTTCATTCTCAGTACGAATTGGGACAGATCCATAACTTGGGGTGATAGAGTTATGAACCACCGATATCAAACATGCAGGGCACAAGTTTTTACAGTGTATGGCACCTGCAGTGTGCCTCTTTACAGGGCAGTGATGACAGTCCTTGTGATGAAACAGATCGGTTGCACAACATACAACCAGATAAACGGAAACGATAGCAAGAGAGGCTATCTTGTGTGCACTAAACTGTCCTTTTGAACAACTGCTCATACCTTTTAACTGGCTGTGCTAATTCCGAAATAGCGATTCAAATTTTGTGCTCTAAATATTAAACACACCAGCATGTTGTGTCAACGAGTACTTTTATCGAAGAGTGTCAATTATTATTTGAGTTTGTCGTATTCGTTCAAAAAGAAGCAGCGGTCCGTCCGATAGCAGGATGCAGGTCTGAATAGTCCTTCATCCGATCTTTATGCAAATTGAGCGCTGGTCAGTCCGCCATTAGGATGTTCCGTTGAGAGATATACAAAAAAACATTGGGTAAAGCGGGTTTTTCAGGCCTTCGTAAGGTCCAGGCTACATTAGGTTTCAAGGCGGACTAGGCTTGTTGGTTTTCCGAGGGTTCAGATATGCTACTGGCCAATTAAAAGCTGTACTTCAAGACCAGAGCCAGGACGTTGACATCTGCCCAATGGTTGGCCTTTTTACGGCTCTCAAGTATGTAGTTGATATCAGCCTTTAGCTTATTGAAAATCGTGAAGCCAAAACCGGCATAGACACGGTTCTTATTGATCTCGTCGGCATTAAAATCATAGAAAGGCTCCTCCGCGACATAGGGCTGCATTTCGAATGGAGTCACCTTCTGCAGTTTCAATGTAAGTTTGTTACGATACCTAAAGAAGTCCTCATCGTCTTTTATTCTGTACTCCAATCTGTTCCTATCACTAACAGCCAACCCTAAGAGTTTTGCCTTGAGTGTTACATTGAAATGTGGACGATACTCTACATTCCACTGGTCATCTTTTTTCTCTTCGACGTGCCTGTAGTATGGACCCAGAACAAGCCAGTCGTTGATCTTCCAATCGAGGCCTATATCAAAGTGGGTGTAGTAATGGCCACTGAAGTCTCCTTTATAACGAAGTTCCGGCACAACTTTGATAGTAACATTGTCGCTAATGGAGTCTGTAAACCCATAACTGGTCCAGTACTCCCAATTGCTCTCTGCCTGAGCTAATTGGGTCAGGACAAGTAAGCCAGACAACACAAGCAATATTGAAGGAATTTTCTTCGCCATGAATTCTGCTCCTTATAGCCCATAAACAAGCTCGACACGCGTGAAGGCTCTTGGACAATTCACTATCTGAGCGTCTTTACAATTGTGAATGTCCCTAAGATTATTGTTACAATAGCTATAGCTAACTTTAGTCTTTTCTCGCTAACTAATTTCACACTTTTTGCAGAAAGCGGTACTGAAAGCACTGCACCAACAATAATCCATGGAGCCAACTTCCAATCGAGAGGGTCTTTTGAGACCAAGATATATGTGATTACACCAACCAGACAGGTCAGGCCTTCGGCCAATGAGGTGATACCAACTGCGCTTTTACCTTCTACGCCTGATAGAACTTGACCACCAGTCACAACGGGCCCATAACCTCCGCCACTCATTCCTTTGTTAAAAGATGCAATTATGCCCAGAAAAGTAATCTTCTTCCAAGAGAATTTGAATTTTTTGTTACGACAGATGATTATGATCAGGCCCATACTCAGGACGAGGATGCCGATGTAGAGCTTGAGATAAAATTTGGGGATATTTACCGCGACAAAAACGGCACAGATAGTCCCGATGACGCTGCAAACGCCCAAAAGCAAGGCTACCTTTAAGTGTAACGGCACAGTTCTCTTGAAATCGTTAATGTAACCCAGTGGGTTAAGGATATTTTTGATCTTGAATATGTCTGCTGTCTTGGGTTTAAGATCGACATTTCCCTCCCGGTGGTGAAAAAAAGCAGCCGAGAGTCCAGAGATTAATTCCGACAGCAAGACCACTGGAACAATCTGCATTGGCCTAAAGCCGGCAATCATTAATACCGGTGTCAACGTTGTCCCATAGCCCATGCCGAGGGTGGAGTCCATGTACTCGCAGAAGAAAGCGATGACAGGTATAGTAAACATTTGCCACATCTCTAACATGATTCTTCTCCTGTTTTTAGAAAGTTAATTTATGAAAGTTACAGTCGATGCTTCGAAATCTCTCATTGGATAAGGTTCTGAGAACCCCCATTTCTATTTTCGTTTCAGCGAACACGTTAAACCAGGTCAGAAAGCTTCAAAGACTCCAATCTATGGGCCACATAGTCTCTTACTTCCGTGAAAACCTTCATTACTTTCTTTTCCTTTGTCAGAGGTGTATCCGAATAAAAATATCTGCTGACCGACTCGGTAGGTGCTAAGGCGCCATCCATCAATCTTATAATTTCAGCCACGGTTATTTGTGAGGCTGGCCTTGCCAAAGAATATCCCCCAGCACTACCTCTTCTGGTTTTTAAGTATCTATTCTGCTTCAATATTGTGAACAGCAGCTCCAAATATTTCTTGGAGATGTCACAATGTGAGCAAATCTCTTCGATCTTTATAAAGCCCTTGTTTTGATGGCGAGCGATGTATATCAGAGCCAAAATTGAGTATTCACTTTTTGTGGTCAATTTCATATTTGAATTCCTTATGAATCTTGTCTATAGATATTATAGACAAGCTTATCATCCCGATCAAGGAAAAAACAATTTTTTTCAACTTGAGACTCTCCGAGAAACCAAAGGCATATCTAAACACAACTATATACAGCACTTACACTACGTCCATCAATCCAAATTTTTAGCTATAATAGCCTATAGACAAATCATATTGCCAAGCTAATATATGCGCATGCATATTTACCCTTTTAGGTTTTGGCCCATATACAAACAGCGCATCTGGGGCGGACAAAAGCTGCGGCAGGTATTTGGCAAGGATATACCTTCAGGGGAGAAAATCGGCGAGAGCTGGGAGCTGGCTGATCTGCCGGACGATAAGTCTGTTATAGAAAATGGCGATTTGGCTGGAAGGACTCTTGCAGATGTAATCCGGAAATATCCTGAAGACATTACCGGTAACGAAGACTTTAAATTGCCTTTTCCTTTACTGATTAAGTTTCTCGACGCTCAGGATATATTGAGTGTCCAGGTGCATCCGGATTCTCAGGCGTGTAAGCTTATGGGAAAAGGAGAACCGAAAACAGAGTGCTGGTACATCATAGATGCTAAGCCGGGCGCGGTAATCTACAAGGGATTGAACAAAGGTGTAACTCGTGAGCAGTTTGCGCAGGCAATCAAAGATGGCACAGTTGCTGAACTTTTGACGAGGGTACCCGTAGAGGCTGGCCAGTGCCATTTTCTGCCGGCTGGTACAGCTCACAGTATTGGCGCGGGTCTATTGATAGCGGAAATACAGACCCCCTCAGATACGACATACAGGGTCTTTGACTTCAATAGAGTCGATGACACAGGCAAACCCAGGCCGCTGCATATCGAAGAGGCGCTACAAAGCATACATTTCGACATTAGTGGTGAGGACCTGCCGGTGACGACGGTTGGTCGGCTGGTGGACTGCGAATACTTTAAGGTGGATAAGGGCCATCAAGTTAGGGGTGGGGAGGTGTTGTTATCTCCGGGCAAAATGAAAACGCTGATTTTTATATCCGGCTATGGAGCGATTTCAAGCGCAAAAGAAGGTAGCGCTGAGTTCAAAGCGGGAGATTGTCTACTTATTCCAGCTTCGTATGAAGGAGTAATGAAGTTTGCCGACGATACGCAGTACCTGACAGTAACTAATGGCGGTTCCTTAATAGAAGATTAACCAGTCAATGAGCGATTTTATGAAAGACAAATTTCAATCGTTTGTAATGATCGCTTTTGTTGATCCTGTAGTGAAGCCGCCATCGACGAGGATTATCTGGCCAGTGATGTAAGCAGACGCATCTGAAGCTAAGAACACAACGGCGCCATCGAGGTCGTTTGGCTGGCCTGGCCGGTTCAGCGGGATGCGGTCTGTTATATAATCAACCCACTTTTTATTTTCGTAAAGAACCGCATTTTGTGCCGTCTTGAACCAGCCCGGTGCGAGGACATTTACAGTGATGCTGAACTTGCCCCATTCTACAGCAAGGCTGCGAGTGAGGGCGAGGATTCCACCTCGGCTTGCGGTGTAAGGGGCGATGCCTTCCATGCCGAAGACACACGTGCAGGAGCCAATGTTAATGATTCGGCCATAGTTTCTCTTTATCATTTCTCTTGCAACAGCCTGAGCACAGAAGAAGCTGCCCTTTAGGTTTATGTCAAGAACAGTGTCCCAATCCTGCCGGTTCAATTCAGTACCAGGTGCCCGGATATTCAGGCCGGCGTTGTTGACTAAAATGTCAATTTTGCCATATTCGCTGATCGCAGTTCTGACCATTTTTTCGATGTCACTTTGCAAGAGAACATCGAGCTTGACAGGTAGTGCTTTTCGACCGAGTGACTCTATTTCTTCTTTGAAATTATCAAGTCTCGAAATATCACGGCTTGTGATGATCAGGTCCGCTCCGGCTTTTGCGAGGGCGCGGGCGAAGTATTGGCCGATGCCTCGGCTGGTTCCGGTAATAATTGCGACTTTGCCGGTAAGGTCGAAAAGCTCTTGCATAGTTAGATATCCAGATTCTATGGCTGAAGGACAATTTTGAGTAGATTTTCCTCGGCTTTTAGCAGTCGGTCGAAGGCGCTGGGGCCATCTTTAAGAGGCAGGACGTCACTGATTAGTGGTTCGACATTTATTTTGCCGGAGGCGACGAGGTCGATGCAGTCACGGAATTCACCGGCGCTAGCGTAAGAGCCGGTGAAGGTGAGCTCTCTGGCGACAAGCTCTTGCAAGTCAAATTCAACCATTTTTTGCAGGTTCCCGACGGCAACGAGATGGCCGCCAGTTTTTGTTACGGAGATTGCATCGGCAAAGGTGTTTGCGTAGCCGACGGCTTCAAAAGTGACATCGGCGCCCTTGCTTTCAGTTTCACTAAAGACGGCCTCTTTTAAATTGGACGTTGTTGGGTTCAGGACGATATCCGCGTTGAGTTTTATTGCAGTGTCACGGCGGAATTCGTTTATGTCGGAGACGATGACCTTTTGAGAGCCTTTTAGCTTAGCTGCCTGCAGGATTAAAAGGCCGATTGTCCCGGCCCCAATGACGACGAGGGTGTCACTGCCGGATATGGGTGCTCTGTTGGCAGCGTGCATGGCTATTGAGACAGGTTCCAGAAGAGCTGCATGGGTAAAAGAAAGATGGTCGGGGATTTTTGAGACGATCCACCATGGCACAGCGATGTACTCGGCGAATGCGCCATGTCTTTTGAAATCGGCGGTGGAGACACCGAGGACCTGTCGTTTTTCGCAGCGATTGTAGAGGCCCCTCTTGCAGGGATCGCATTTGTTGCAGTAGACGGTTGAGTCGAAGCAGACTCTCTCACCTGGTTTGAAATCTTTGACGTTTTTACCGAGGCTTTCGACGATGCCGGATGCTTCGTGGCCCATAATCAGAGGCGGGATTCTTCTGCCGGTTTTTCCGGTATAACCTTGGACATCGGAACCACATATTCCACAAGCCTTGATCCGGACGAGAACATCATCGTCGCTAATAGTTGGAGCGGGTACATCCGTATATTCAACTCGTAATGGTTCGATGTAAACTAAGGCCTTCAATTAAACTGCTCCATTAAAAGCGACTCAGCACCGAGGGAATCTGGAAGATGCAGAAATAACCGAACACCAAAAATGCCAGAATAAGTCCTGCGGCAAAAATCCAATTTGGCCTCAGCACCTGCCGAGCTTCTTTTGAAAGTAACTTCGGCATAACAAGAAAAAGACCAATTGCGACCCATATTGCCTGTAAAGGTGTCAACAGCAGCCCATCCAGAATAGCAGAGAACTGTACAAGAAACACGGGTCTTTGTTTGAAGGCAAAGACGATAATTATATTTGTGCATAAAAAGAACAGCAGGAATAATCTGAACTGTGTCCTCCAGGCAAACTTTCGGTCGAAGCCCGGAATGCAAATCCTAAAGGAGTCCGCGAGCAGGCGTGGCCAGCCGGCAAGCTGACCAACCTGCGTGGAGATAAGGGCAGCAGCCCCAGCCAGCATAAAAAGGAATCCGCCTATTGAACCCCATCTTGACGCGAAGAGCTGTGAAAGCTCAATGGCGACCTGTGGTCCCTGGGGGGCAATCTGATTAGGGCGGAGAACGCCCGCACCTGCGATAAGAAATGCAGCCGTGACAATGATTCCTACGACCATAGCCAGTGTTGCGTCGACGTACAGCACACGACACCAGCCCTTTATTTTTTGGGCGGTGTCACGTGTCATACGCCTGAGTGTGGATATATCCGCCGCTCTGCCATAGCCCCTCCCAGCAGCGGCGCCATAGCCGGCACCAAGCACCCAGTACGTATACCAGACCTGGCTGGCAAAGCCGCCTGCGCTCCAGCCCAGAAGCGGCAGTATCTCCTTCCAGGGATTGGGTTTGACGCCTTCGATGGAAAGCGCCCAGTCCGGAACCGCAGGAACGCGAAGACTAAAGCTCCGGAGAAGTTCCGTCAAGCCGGGCATGACGTGAACAGCGACGTAGATGACCCCAAAGATAACGATCAGGACAAGGATGCTCATTACGATTTTCAGGGTGTTGAAGACGCCGGACCACACTATACCTACCGCGACAAACGTCACGAGCCAGCCGCATAGCGCAGGAAATATTGACGCCAGAGCTTTGGGGATGATGGTATCGGGGACGAGACTACTTACAAATACGCCGGCTGCAGTAGCGAGAGAGCCGATAGCCAGCGTGCCGCTTATAAACTGCGCGATCAGAACTATCCAGACAGCCCAGTGCCGTGGGCCCGGGATGCGCTCGAACATATCGATCATACCTTCGCCTGTACAGACCGTGTATCGGGCACCGCTCATACCTATCCAGAACTTCAGAAAGACGCCCGATACCAGAGCCCAGAGCACCGTTGTCCCGAGGATGGCACCGGTACGGGTGGCCAGGATAACCTCTCCGGAACCGATATACTCGGCAGCCCAGACAATCGAAGGCCCAACAAGTGCCAGAATAGCCAAACCTGCAGGTGCCGTCCGAATTGAAAGGCCTGTGGTTTGATTGTTGTTTTGCGTCATACGCCGTTTTCATTATCCGACAGATTTGTTCTGCTTAGATTACAGATAGGCTGTTCCTTTGTCCACAGATTTGTGCCTGACAGGAGGTAGAAGACAGAAGAGAAAACTGTTAAAAGTCAAAACGTAAAAATCAAATCTTCATATCAAAATGTAAAAAGTGCCCGCTACACAGGCCAAAAACAGAACGCCCTCTGTATTCACCAATAATCAATAATCATTTCAATACGCCAGAGGCGTATAAAAAGCTGTACTGTATTTGACGCGGGAGAGTTTTTCACCAGCGGCTGGTTTTCGAAAGACAAAAAGGTGCTCGTGCATAATCAGGTAGAACTTATCGCTTTTGGCTTTAGCTCGCCAACGGCCGGTAAGTTTGCAATGATGCTGGACCTTGATTATATCTTCTTTTAGTATGAAGTCGACTTGAAGGAATCGCTGCATTACATGAAAAGCGAGTGGAACAAAATGTTTCGCCTTTCGAGTATCACCGATAAGAATTGCGCAGTATTTATCAGGCTTCAGGACACGGAAAAGTTCTTTAGCGATTTTTTCGATCTCATCACAGAATTTAGGCAAACTGCTGATATTCGATAGATCGCCAGCAATTTTCTGGTCGGAATACCTTATGATGTTCATATATGGTGGGTGGGTTAGCACCAGGTCGATTGAGCTATCCTTGATAAAGGACAGGTCGCGTGCATCACCTAATATGACCTGCTGGTCAGAAGTCGGATGGTGCTTGAACCGCAGGGCGGTTTTCGTTAGTTCGATAGCTTTAGGATTTATATCAAGGCCGATAGCATTTCTTGCCAGAAGTTTTGCCTCGATAAGTGTTGTGCCCGCTCCTACCATAGGGTCGAGGACAAGATTGCCTTTTTCGCTGTACATCTCGATTATATTTCGCGCAATCTGCGGAGCGAAGTTTCCACGATAACCGGCATTATGTGTCGCCCAATTACCACGCTGCGGAAATGACCAGACGGTAGTAGTTTCGAGATCGAGGCGAGGAATCTCAAATGTATCAGAGAATAACGTTGGTTCTGGGTAGTTCGGCACCTGTCCTGACTCGCACGCCCTACAGAATAGTCTGAGGGCAGATTGGATTTTTTGTCAGGATCGTATGGTGAGATTGTGTGGTGTCGACTACCTATAGGTAGCAATCTTAGAAAATTGTAATTTTTTGATCTGAAAGGGCTTGTTTCTGCAAAATGCCCTGCTTTTGTGGTGCTATGTGTAGTGGAGCGAATATATTCAGGCATGTCAGAGTCATTTAAAGCATAGAGATTGGCAGACCGATGGTTCTGAGTTTAAAAAGATGAGCGTGCCAGTCAGAAACCTGCTGGTAGCTCAGGAAACGGACGTCTTTTCTTATAGGGTCGAATGCACTTAACGAGAGTGTTTTGTTGAATTGTCGTTTGCGCATTTGATCTGAGACAATGACCATGTCGGTTCGGAAGTCCTGCAACTCCACAAACTTGACGAGGGAATTTTTCATATCGGTTGTGTGTTCAACTTCTAAAAGCCGTGTAGGCATCCTCCTTGTGTTGAACCATACTACATCTACGGTTTTTGCGCATTTGACTATATGGGGATAGGAGAAGCTATACATATCTTGGAGTGAAGCCAATCTGCCAAGTGTGTCTTTGCTGAGAAAGGCTTTGTTTCTATCCTGGTGAGGTACGAATGTGCAAAAGTTCTTCATATTGCCTATCTGTATTACCAGTCCTTGATAATAAGAGTGTGAGAACTCCAAACGTGCTGGAGTCTCCTTCGCCGAAGGTTTCATTTCGTGAGGGAGCCTGTCTTGCCAAGACTTCAATGCCCATAGGCCTGGTTTAATTTTGAAGAAGAACCTATCATCTTGGACGATGCGTCGTATGCTGGCAAATGGTGTTTTAGTTTTCCATTCTGGGCCGGTTACTTTTAGAGCGTTCTCGTATAGATGACCCAGTGTTGCATATCCTCCATTTTGCTCCATTACTTTTATGACAGCTTCGTACTGTTTCATAGGTGTACTCTCCCTTATAAGGTTAACTAACTTCCAATGGTTAGTCTACTCGAAAGGAGAGTCGGCATCAATAGAAGAAAAAGTGAGCAAATCTTTGACATTAACGCAAAGAGCGTCTGCGATTTTTTGAAGGTTTCTCAGGCCGATGTTTTTTTCTCCACGTTCGACTTGTCCAACATAAGCCCTATGGAGACCGGCTAAGGCAGCGAGCTGTTCTTGGGTTAGACTGCGTTGTTCGCGGATTATCGTTATATTTAAGCCAATCCGTTCAAGGATATTTCTCATGAGTAATTCCTTCAAAAACTGCGATGTTGTTGTTCCTCGGAGTAATTATTGATCACAGAATGCGGGGCGTCTACGAGACTATAAGTAGCATTTTTATTTTGGCTCGTGGGGGAAAAGAGCTGGCGTAAAACGCCAGTCAGATATGAATCGGCGAACTCAGCTATTTGCCAACCGTCTGCATCCAAATGTAACCTCGTACTCTCAAGTTAACAACATCGGTGCCGTGTATAAACACAGCAAAACGGTGTAAAGTATGTCGCGCGTATGAATAGCGACGAAAGAATTCATTGAAGCAATTGCCTGAAACTTGCTAAATGCCTAAGGAGCCATATTTTACCGAAGAAATCAAAAAACGTTGCCTTTTCTTAAGTCCGGGCGTTCTCTAACCGATAACAAAAAAAGCGGGACTCCGTCATACTTTGTCAAAAAGTCGTTTTGTAGTGCTAAAAGTGAGTATAAATAAGGCAAAACATTGAGTTATTAGAAGTGCTCAAATGAAGTTGAACCTACATAGGCAAACTCATCTCTACGTCCGGTTAGTAACCTTGGGCCTTATTTTGACAATCCAGTCGTCGCTTTTAGCCCAGGATGCTGTGCCAGCGGGAGAAGACTTATTTGAAATGGACATCGAGGAGCTCCTTGATGTCGAAATCTACGTGGCCTCGAAGAAGGCCGAGTCGCTAATCGAGGCACCGGGTGTAGTCGTCATCGTTCCCCGGGAGGAGTCCGAGGTCTATGGAGACAGGAATCTACATCAACTACTGCAACGCCAACCCAGCGTCTATACGCGAGACGTCTTCCCTTATACCGATAATGTAGCGGGCTTTCGGGGTGATATGGCGATGGTTACGGATTCACACACCCTGATCCTTTTTAACGGTCGGCCCATCCGGGAAAGCGGCCAAGGTCTCAATGTTAATATGTATATGACGTATCCGCTCTCAGTTCTGGAGAGTGTGGAACTCATTCGCGGACCCGGTTCTGTTCTCTACGGATCAAACGCCTTTACAGGTGTTGTTAATTTAAAAACCCAGCCGATTCCGGAGAAAAGTGAACTCACGGTCTCCGGCACGGGAGGCAGTTATGGATACTATGAAACGGATGTTACGGCTGGAGGAAGGGCCGGTAAACTCGGGTATATCACCGCTGTTCGCGTTGCCGGCCAGCAGGGATACCCTTACCGGATGACTGATGCATCGGGTGTCTATGACGAGGATAACAAACAATACAAAAGCTACTCGGCGGTTGCGCATCTGAATTACGGAAACTTCACTTTTGACACCTTCTGGTCAGATTATGATGCGTTCTCAATGGGAGTCGTGCCTTTATGGTCCAATCCACATAAATCATTCAGCAATAAAAAGCTTTTCTTAAACGCTGGATATCGAATTCCCATGCACGAGCGAGTAACCTTGGAATTGAACGCCACCTACAATCTTCAGGAAAACGGCCTGACCAGCTTTAAGCCGGAGATTATCGGGAACAACACATCGGATTTACTTGGCGAGGCGACCCTTTTCGCCAATCCTACGGACAACATGAATTTCGTCATGGGGTACCTGCAGGAGTATCGCTCGAACTACGACCCGGGCAGCGATAAATATCAATCCATCCCCTCATACAACCATGAGCCTAAGAGCTTTTATGCTCAGGGTGACTACAAGTTCGATAAGTTTCTTAAGCTCATTGCCGGCACGCAATGGAACAAATCAAGTTATGGCATCGACGACTGGATATCCCGATATGGTTTAATTATAACACCGTTTGACAAATGGGGCGTCAAGCTCCTTCGAGGCGAGGCCTTTAGGGCTCCGACCACAGTGGAAACCGACCTCTATGACCCGGGGATTCTTATGGGCAACGAGGACCTTGAGCCCGAGGAGGTAACGACTTACGACGTCCAACTATTTTATAATGACGAGAAGACTTACGCCGCTGTTACATATTTCCATAATACAATAAACAAACTCATTATTTATGATGCAACTGCCGTTCCTGACATGTCTTATATGAACGGGGGAGAGCATAAGTTCGAGGGTATTGAGTTGGAAGTTAAGCGTTACCTGAGTCCACACTGGCATATCATCGGTTCGTTCATGCACCAGGAGAACGAAGCTGACGCTGGCCTCAATCCCAGTGTAGTACCGGAAAACATGGCTAAGCTGGGCACAGCCTACACCTGGGACTGGGGTAGTGCGTCGATCTTCTACAGTTACTTCGGAACGCCGCCCCGCATTAACATCCCCGGCGTTACTCTTGTGGTCAATCCGGAACCTAAAGCAATAAACATAGTTAATATGAACTTAGACCTTGACCTGTCGAAATGGACAGGGCTGAACAAAGGGCAGTCCACTTTTACGTTCCGGGTAGAGAACCTCTTTAACGAAAAGATTTACGTGCCGACACTCGCCTACGCCGGCTCACCGAACTCTTTCCCCTATGGCCCGGGCATAACATTCTACGCCGGATTGACTTTCCGTAGATGATTGGATTTGAAAACGCGTGGTGCAAACTTAGCGCATATACGCATCTATGCATAAACTGAGTAGAAACGGGTTTTTGGCCTGGATTCCAACGACATTCACAGCGGCCATAGGTACGGGTAAACGCGTGTTCTCATTTCTAACACAGAAGCATAGCTTAATCTAACTACAATTCCACATTCGGTTTAGTTAACTAGTGAAATCGGCAAAACTCAAGGGTGCACTTCACGTTTGTAGGTAGATTTTTCAGGCTGCTAAAGGTTTTTTCTGCCATAATTGCTCCCATTCGTCATTTAGCCAACTGACCCGTAAGGCCAGCACCGATGATGAGCCTAAACGTGTCCATATCATTCCTGATTGTTTCAGCCGCTTGCCAACCACATTCTTACAGGCTCCTTCCACCGCACCGGAACCTATATCATAGCCATTTGCTCTAAACACATCGTAACGCATCTGGTCTTCGTTAGTCGAAATATACTTAATCAATGTATCAATTGCCTCCCTTTTGGCAGCCCGATATTGTTTGCGCTGCTCTTTCAAATCATCCAATAACTTTTTCGTTCAGTCATCCCACAGCCAATCTAACCGCTTTCTTACCCATTTCTCGGTCGCCTCTGTACCTTCACCAAACAGCCTTTTGCTACAATCCCAGACATATTCCGAGGCATGATACCAATCTATTATAAACGTCGCTCTGCCAAAATGTCGATGATGCTCAGTGCGAATCCAAGGGGCACCATCACCAAGATAAATCACCTCCCGGGCTTGACGAAAACCACACCTACAGGCTGCCAACCAAACATGCCAGCCAAAATTTTCTGAGTGATCAAACCGACCAACATAACAGCTTTTTCTTCTCTTACGCTCATCTTCAAAGTAAATTGTCCCTACCTTGCATTCGTGCCAACCATCAGTTTCGTGCACCGTAGTGCCATCTGTGGCCACATATAATCTTTGGGGCTTGCTCTGAGATTCAGGGATTTGTTTATCATCGAAAAATCTTTGCAGCCGCCGATTCTGCTGCTGTTGCGCCACTGAACCGACCTGACAAACCACCCACTCAATAGTATTGTCAGAAACTTTTTGGCCTGTGATAGCTTCAATCTTGTGGGATGACTGCTCGAAACTGTCATCAACTGCCAACAAGCAGCAGGCCTTTGCAAGACCAGGGCTGACCTGCCCGGAGCCAAGGCCACTGGCAACATCGTATGGAAACAGACTTTCACCACAGTTGGAACAATGATAGTAGGCTCTCTTAATTGTTACCCAGCCAAATAAAGTGTGTGTCTTTGTTTCTATGCTGGACAAATTTCATCGAGCCACCGCATTTACACGCCATTGAGCTGCCCTTATAACCATTGGCACCTCGGTTAACTAACCGTTGTAATAATCCCTGCCCTAATTGCTGCATTTTATCTTTCACAGCCTCCTCCAAGGCCCCGAGGTCGCCTGCCACAAGGGTTAATTCTTCTGAATAAGTTGCTTCCAATTCGTCGATAATTTTGTTATCCATAATTGTGCCCTCCATAGCAAAATAGTATTGTTGTTTTCTCTATTTTGCCAATCAGGAGGGCTTTTTTCTACCTACAAACGTGAAGTGTGCCCGACGGCTCAATTCGCCCGAAAGCAGCTTGAAGAACACAAATATCCAGTTGAGATTAATCAATTTTACATGGCTGCTCAAAAAGGTATTAAGGAAGGATACGTGCAAAATATTTTTCACTTGAAGCCAGCTTATATACCAGATTTTCTAAAAGATATGGATAACACCGATCAACCGCATTAACTCGGACTGGTAAATCCGCTGCGCTCCTTCAATTGATTCCGTTCTGCCGGTTTCTGCTCAGGAGGCTCTTAAAACGCGCCTTGGGGTGAAGCGGCTTGAGCAGCAATTTTTCTTCTTTGGACTATTAGGTTTTCCCGTTTGATACAGTCGAAAAATGGTTTGAGTGGTCTCCATAGGCTCTATACTAATCAAATCACAGTCCATTTGCCACGGGCTACCTGGGTAATCCAGGGCTATAGCTTTCGAGTGGGGCGACATTTTTACTCAAACTGAACGTGCTGTAATCCAGATACCCGCGATGTAAGTACCAAAAACACTACCAAGGTTAGCGAGAGCAACTATCAACAGTATCTTGGTAACGGGATTCGTCCAAAAGCCCTTGAAGGTGGATATCGCGTTAGGCAGGTTCTCGAAGTCAGTTACTGTCGGTTTTTTTATCCAGGCCTGAACAATCCCTGCTACCCAGCCTGCCGCTATAGTCGGGTTAAGACTGGTCAGCGGTGCGCCAAGAAACGCTGAGAGAATAGTCAGAGGATGCGCCAGAGCCGCGGCCGCGCCGGCGGCTGAGAGGATGCCATTTACAAGTATCCAGATGTAGATATTTTCGACTGAATGAGCCGCCCCTTCCTTGAAAAAACCGTATGTAATCACGGCTATAATTGCTGCTGGAACAGCCCATTTGATAATGGTCGGCCAAATAGACTTGGGTGGTATTCGCACCAATTCGTCGAGTGGTTCGTCTTTGTCAATGTGTTTTTTTATTCCATTAACATGGCCCGCACCGACTACCGCGACAATTGATCGACCCGGCGAAGTTCGGATCTTCTGAGCAAGGTAGACATCTCGTTCGTCTATGAGGCGTTTTTTGATCTCAGGAAACTTTTTCGTAAATTCGGTCAGCACGCTTTCGAGCTGATCTTTTTCCTTTAGCGTTTCAACAGTGTTTGTGTCAATTTCTTCTTTTGAGAAGATTGAAACAGTAAGGTGAATCATCAGCTTGAGCTTATTCCAAAAGCTCAGGTAGCCCCAGACACGCTTCAGCGTGATTTCGACGTCACGGTCAGCGAGAACGAGTTGAGTATCTGTCGCATCGGCAAGTTTTATCGCTTCGAGCATTTCGGCCCCCGGCTGGATACCGAGTTTTTCGCCCAGGCGTCTATAAAAAGAGCTCATAATTAGCTGGGCTAAAAGGAAAGTGGCTTTCTTTTCTCTGATGATCTTGAAAATGTTGGTTTTCTCCCAGTTGTCTTTCTGGGTAAGCGCCTTATGGCGTGACTTGCAAAGCTCAACACAGATTGTATCGGGGGACACTGTTTCGATGGTGCTTCGGACATCATCGACACTTTCTTTTGACAGATGGGCCGTACCTACGAGATAAACGTCTCTGCCTTCGATATTTATATGTGAAATCCGTTCTGGCAGCATACTCGAATCTATCATTTGTTAGGCTCTTGTCTCAAAGGGGCCGGTAGTATTATATTTATCGGAAAAAAACTATTTGCAGTTGAGAACAACTGACGATTGTGCGTATGTTATACTCGAAATAGCATGGAATTGGAATAAATGACGCGATACATGCCAGCAATCCTTAAGGTCTACTATGATGGGACTACGACCGTACTCAGGATGGTCAGAAACAAATGTATGAAAAAAATGCTTTATACTACTTCAAAAACAGCAAAAGCTGATTCATGCTTGGAGAATATATTTGGCCATTCTGGGTGGTCGGCCTAGTATGTATGTGAGATAGGACACCAATATCTTTTCAATTTCGTTAAGAATTTTCTCGCTTGCTCCGGCAAGTCGTTTCAAATCGGAAAGGCAATTCAAGGTTTCGCTCGACGATAGGCGGGTGCGGTCAGGAAAACTCGCTTCGCAGTCTCTGCAAATCAAGCCGGGTGCGGAGTTACTAAAATAGCCTTGTGGCCAATTACTGGAAACAGCATTTTTGCAGTTTACACAGGCATCAAACACAGGCAGCAGTCCGATTTCTCTGAGCAAGCCCAACTCAAATCTTATTAGCAAAACCAAAGATTTTCGATGATCGTTTCTTGCTGCTTGCAGCTCGTTAATATTTTTCAGCAAGCTCAAGAAACGATCAAATAGCTCCTGATGAGGATCGTATTCACTTATGAGCTTGTCCAGCAGTTCCGCAGCAAAAAGACAATAGTTCAAGCTGACAAGATCCTCAGCAAGGTGTCTAAATGTTTGCTGCTGAAATTCAGTCAATGTGGCGAGTTTCTCTTTGTTCGAATCGGAAAAGACGATTTCACCAAAGCAGAGTATTTCAATCGGTCCTTCAAACGCAGACTTCGGACGTTTAGAGCCTTTGGCGATGGCGCTGAGTTTGCCGGTTTTTCTGGTGAACAACGTTACGATCTGAGATGTTTCAGAATAGTCGATGGTGCGTATACAGATGGCCAGGTCCTTGGTTAACATAGTTACTGCTGTGTGACCTTCTGGATTCTGATGCGTATTATTCTCCTGGCCTCGGCGGAAGCGATGGTGAATTTCAGGTCTTCGTAGTCGAAATTTTCGCCGGTTTTTGGGATGTACCCCAGGCGTGAGAAAACAAAACCTCCGACAGTATCGTAATCTTCGTCTTCCGGCAGGTTCAGCTCAAACTTGTCATTGAGATCGTCAACATAGGTTCTGGCGTCGACTTCGATAGTGTTTTGATCGATTTGCCTTATTGGCTCGGTGGGTGTTTCCTCGTACTCATCTGTTATTTCGCCGACGAGCTCTTCGAGGATATCCTCAAGGGTAACGATACCGGCGGTCCCACCGTACTCATCCAGCACCACGGCGATATGCAATTTTTGGTTTTGAAACTCGTGCAATAAAGCTCTCAGCGGTTTTGTCTCGGGCACGAAGTAGGCGTGTCTCATTTTGTCACGAAGCTTGAAATCTGCCGGGTTCTTGCCAATTTCGGTCAGCAGGTCCTTGGCATAGATAAGGCCGACTATATTGTCTATGTTGCTTTCGTAAACTGGAACGCGTGTATGGCCAGCGTTGGTAATAGTTTCCAGGACCGTTTGCAGATCAGAGTTCACCTCAATTGCAATGATATCGGTGCGAGGGGTCATAATTTCATCAGCAGTGCTGTCGCTTAGTTCCAGGACATTTTCTATCATCTGCTGCTCTTCTTCGTCAACTGTGCCTTCCATTCTATGCTGCTCAAGATCAGTCAGGAATTCTTCTTGTTTTTCTTCCTGTTGTTCTTCAGGCGTTGTCTCCGCGATACCGGCAAGGCGACGTACAAAGCCATCGTATAACTTGAGGGTGTAAAGGATGGGCGAAACTACAATTGTTGATAACAGCAATAGTCTGTACGATCGGCATAGGACTTTTTCACCTGCATACTTGGCCCAGGCATGGGGGATTGCCAAGCCAAAGATGGAAAATATTGCCGCTGCCACAATGAACACAAGCAGATATTTACTAATGGTCAACTCGGTCGAATCAGGTGGCGTAAAGGCGGCGACCAGTAGCAGCAATGTAAACATGTTGAAGACGATTCGATACAATGAGGATGACAGAATCAGCTCTTCAACATTGGCTACTATCTGGTCGGTGATATCTTCGCTGCCATTTTGTTTATTTGTTCTTTTAAATGCTTCCTGCAGCTTTGCACGCGAGAATATGCGCAGAGTTATACTGTTGATAGAGAAGAACAGTGTCGCTACAACCGACAGGCAAATCAGCAACACCATCCAGCCGATGTAGTTCACGTTTCAGTAACCCTCTTAACTAAGTTCAGCCCAAGGAGTAACCGCATGCAACGATAGCATGGTCATTGGCTTTCGTTGTTATTATATACTAAGTCATAGCCAAATTGCTGTAAAATTTCGTCTTCAGTATCATGCATTTTCTTAGCCTTTTCAGGTGTTGAATCATCGAATCCAAGGTTGTGCAGCAGGCCGTGTGTAATGTAAAGCGCCAGTTCAGCTTCAGTTGAATGGCCTCGTAATGCGGCCTGCCGGACAGCCGTTTCACCGCTTATAACAAGGTCAAGGAGCCTGCAGGAATCCGGCTCGTATCCGTCTGTCAGGTCGAAACTCAGGCAATCGGTAGCACAATTGCGGTTCAGGAATTGTTTGTTTAGTTGCAGGATTTGCTCATCGTCAACTATTGCAATATTGATAATCGCGTTGGCCAATTCGAAACGCACGCAAATATCTCGGATTAGTCTTTTAACCCTGGATAAGTTAGCATCGATGCTCCGGAAATTTTTTGAGATTTGAACGGTTATCATTCTTTGTCGACTTCGCTTCTTGCTTTCAGGCCTGTTGAGGTTGTGTCTGAGCGTCTTCGGGGACATCTGGTGCGGTTGGATATGCGATTCTGCCATGATGATGCGCAGCGAGTGTTTTAGACATGCTTATCTCTATTTGGCTAAGTTCGCGCAGTGACAGGTCACACTCATCGAATTGGCCGTCCTGAAGACGTTTCATCGCCATATTATGTACGACTACCTCTACTTTAGCTGGTGTTACTTCAGACAGGGATCTAACGGCACCTTCGATCGCGTCCGCCAGCATTACAATGGCAGCTTCCTTTGTTCGTGGTCTCGGTCCCGGGTACCTAAATTCATTCTCGGACGGTGGGGCTTCTTTGGGCTTTCGTGTAGACGAGCCTGTAGCGGGGGCTTCGTGCTTCTTTCTGGCCTCATTGTAGAAAGGTTCCACCAACGTTGTGCCGTGGTGCGTCTCTATAAACTGACGTAGCACAGCAGGCAAACCATATTCCTTGGCCATTTCTATTCCGTCTTTGACGTGGCCTACGATAATTAGTTGGCTCATAGCTGGTGAGAGTTCCTTGTGCCGGCTGGCAGAGCCCATTTCATTTTCAATAAAGTATTTTGGCTTGTTGATTTTTCCAATGTCGTGGTAGTATGCCCCAACCCTGCACAAAAGGCCGTTACAGCCTATTGCCTCAGCTGCGGCCTCGGCGATTGAGCCGATGAGCAAACTGTGGCTAAACGTACCTGGTGCTTCCATCGCCAGCCTTTTCAAGAGCGGCTGATTCGCATCACTATAGTCCAGCAAAGTCATACTCGTTGCTATTCGAAAGACTTTTTCGATAACCGGCAGCAAACTCTGAATGAGTAGGCCTACGATAAAGGCAGCACCTGCATGGCCTGCTGCAGCGGTAAGAACTTCAGAGGTCTGGGGTGACCGGCCAAGTAGATCAAAGGCAGCAACAGATGTTGCTGTCGCAAATACTATCGCAGCAGTTAGTGTACTAACTTCAAGCAGTTTCATTCTTGTGCGAATTTCTTTCAAACTGAAGCAGCAAGTTGCTACTGCCGCGAGCATCGTTAAAAGCAGATCGATATCGACAAGCTGGTATTTATCGCTTGAAACATCTCCTGCGGCTAAACACGCCAAGAGGCAATAGGATACGCCCATGCCTATAGCAAATCGCTGGTCGTAAGCGATTGTCAAGATTATTGCTGCAACCGTGGCGGTTGCGGTAGCCCAACTGGTAGCCCAAGCGGTGTGCTTAGTCGATACGGCACCGAGCTTGGTCGCTCCCAATAACAACAAGAACAAGCCGACCAGCACAGCAGCCCTCGCGTGATTTCTTATGATTCGGCCTTGATAGTGATAGATATACAGGCCAGCGGCAACGGAAATGAGCACTACTATTGCACTGAGTGGAAACAGAACAGAGTAACGCATTTGCCGGATGAGTTCAAACGAAAGGATACCAATGCACAGTATGACGAAAAGTAACCACAGCAGGACCGATGTGAGAATATCGGTGTTTAGTAGCTGGCTTAGCTGCCAGGGACGCTCAATAAATATACGCTTGCGGACTTGCGTTCGGCGAGGACCAGTTTTCTTGAACAATCCCATAAAAGCCTTTCGGGGATCAGGGATCGGGGATCAGAGAAGTCATCTCGCCGCCGCGAAGCGCTCTGGCGGAACAGGGCGACGAGTCTGCTGATCCCTGAACCCTGGCCCCTGATCACCCTTTATTTGTCTTCTTACTTTTTTTGTACGCTCGCACGATGTTCTGGACCAGTCGATGTCGGACAATATCCTTCTGGGTCAATTCCACAATTCCGATGCCCTTGATTCGTCTGAGTATTTTCATTGCTTCGACCATTCCACTTTTCTGGCTGGCATCGAGGTCAATTTGTGTTGTATCGCCCGTTATTATCATCTTGGAGCCGTGCCCCAATCTTGTCAAGACCATCAGCATCTGCAAAGCCGAGGTGTTCTGGGCTTCATCACAAATAATGGCCGCTTCGTTTAATGTTCGGCCTCGCATAAACGCAAGCGGGATGATCTCAATAATATCCAGTTCAATGAACTTTTTCATCTGGGCGAACTCCATCATGTCTTCAAGAGCATCAAAAAGTGGACGGAGATAAGGATTTACTTTTGCCTGCATATCTCCAGGCAGAAAGCCGATTTTTTCACCGGCTTCGACTGCAGGTCTCACCAGGACGATTCGCCTGATTTGTTTTTTCTTTAGCATGGAGACAGCAATTGCGACGGCGAGGTACGTTTTGCCGGTTCCTGCCGGGCCTGTGCAAAATGTGACATCCTTAGCCAACATTGTTTCAATGTATTTAAGCTGTCCCTTAGTTGAGGGTTCGACAAGCTTCTTGTGCGAATAGACGGCGATTGCCTGGCCGGGTTCGGCAGCCCGTGATGAACCGTTTTTGCTGATAAGAGCACTCACATCTGAAACGGTCAGCGAACGGTGCTTAAGCAGGTGCTTTTGCATCCTGTTGATAACTTCAGCAGCTCTATTAACGTTCTTCTCTGTACCGCTTATTATTAAATTGGACTGACGGGCGGTGATTCTAACGCCAAGTTCCTGACGCAAAAGGCGGAGGTGGTTGTCGGCTGGGCCAAACAACTCCATTTGTTTACCAGGAGAATCAAGTTGTATAGTGACTTCCAAGATATTTCTTTCTCGAGAATGTACGCCTACTTTTTCTCCGGCTGTGAACTTCGTTACGCTAAGCGTTACAGGAACAACACAAAGTACAAATACGCAAAGGGTGCAGCAGCCAAAGGCGAATCAATTACATCCAGTACACCGCCGAAGCCGGGAACGCTGTTTGCTGAATCCTTTTGCTCAGCGTCTCGTTTCATCATAGATTCAATCAGGTCTCCAATTTGTGCGATGAAGGCGAAGCATAATCCGAAAATCGTCGCCGACCACCAAGCTATTATATCAAAAGTGCGGGCAAAAGCGAGGGCAACGACAGCGGCTGTTATAGCGGCCCCAGCCATTCCCTCCCAAGTCTTTGACGGACTGACATTGGGAGAAAATTTGTGCTTACCAAACAGGGTTCCAATTGCGTAAGCTCCGATATCAGAGGACTTTATAACAAAGATAAATAGTAGAAACGGCAGGGGTCCAAAATCGATCCGGATGGCGAGGACAAACCCGCCCAAGAGTCCCAGGTAGATAATAGATAAAAAGTTTACGCCACAATTTGCCAGCACACCAGCAGTGCCGTATTGGATATGCTGCCGAAGCATCAGGCCCAGCAAGGCAAAGAACCACAGAAAAAAAAGATAGGGCCTGGATGACAGTTCGACCAGTTGAGGCCAGTACCATGTGCCCGCCAACAAGATGGAGACTATGGTTGTAATGAAAGCGAAGCTCTTTAAGTCTCTTGCCGCAGCCAGATTCGAGAATTCAATTTGGGCCAGGACTATTATTGCTGCGATAACGATGTAGAGTAATGTCGCCTGCACGGCGCTGTCATCAGAAGGTGAGGAGGTTAGCGAACCGTCCAGCCAGCCATCGAGACAAACAAGGCCCGTGAAGGATAGCGTCATTAATGTTCCAAAAAGTAGTCTGTACTTAAGCATAATTCTGAATTACTCGCTTTGAACGTGCGCGGCAGGGTCGAGCGGCTCCGGGTTACAGACTAAAGTCCATCGAGGATTGTTTTTGCTGTTTCGAGGTCCCTTCTATAGTGCCGAAGCGCCGGTCACGTTTTGCATAGACCAATATAGCTTCTTTTAGAGAGGCTTCGTTGAAATCCGGCCAGAGTGTTTCTGTAACATAGAATTCGCTGTATGAAATCTGCCATAACAAAAAGTTGCTGACTCTCATCTCGTTTGCGGTGCGTATTAAAAGGTCAGGATCAGCAAGGCCCTTCGTGCAAAGGTGTTTGCCAACACAGGCCTCGTCGATGTCTTTGAGCCTCAATCGTCCACTTTTGTATTGTCGAGCGATTTCTCTTGTGGCATCTACGATTTCGGCTCTACCTCCGTAGTTCAGTGCCAGCGCCAGTATCATTCCGGTATTGGTGCTGGTCATATTCGTGGTTTTAGTAAGCTCCGCTCTGAGCGCTGCAGGGAGCCCGGCTAATCGCCCGAGGTGAATGAGTCTTACGTTGTTCTTCATCAGCTTAGGCTGCATCTTGATGAGGTACTGCGTGTAGAGCTCCATAAGTGCATTGACCTCGGCTTTAGGCCTTTTCCAGTTTTCCATGCTGAAGGAATACAAGGTCAGAGACTCAATGCCAAAATCGACACAGCGGTGTGCTATTTCCTCAGCGGTTTCCGCCCCCCGGTGGTGTCCAGCGATTCGGGGCAGCCCTTTTTGCCGAGCCCATCGGCCATTGCCATCCATAATTATAGCGATGTGATGAGGTATCTGGTGGACGTCAAGCCCAAGACACTTGGCGGTCTGCTTTAATTTTTCTTCATCGGGGATCAGGGATCGGGGATCAGAGAAGGCTTCGCCGAGTCTGCTGATCCCTGAACCCCGGCCCCTGTCCTTTTTGCCTCTGTCCCTTTGTGCCTTTGCCCCTCTATATCGCATTTTTGGCTTCGTTTACTTAGATATTGTCTGATTGCGTTTTGGTCCGACGCTGATCATTTTGATTGGTTTGCCTATAGCTTCTTCGATATGTCGAATATATCCTTGGGCATTTGCAGGCAACTGCTTGAAGCTCTTAATACCGGTTATATCCTCATCCCAGCCAGATAGGGTTTCATAAACACAGGTGGCCTTTGCGAGCCTGGCTATATTTGCAGGGAAAAAGGTCTTCTCCCGGCCATCAATTTTATAAGCTCTGCAGATTCTCAGCTCTTTCAGGCCGGTAAGTGTGTCAAGGTGCATCAATGCAATCGCATCAATGGCTCCAATTTTTGCTGCGTAGGATACTGCCACGGTGTCGAACCAACCGCATCGTCGAGGCCGGCCGGTAGTCGTGCCGTACTCATTGCCCTTATCGCGTATATACTGACCGATTTCGTTGTCTTGCTCAGTAGGAAAAGGGCCTGCTCCGACACGCGTTGTGTAGGCCTTTGCGACGCCCAAGTACTCGTTGATCATCTTAGCTGGTACTCCACAGCCGGCTGGCATGCCGAGCGAACTTGAGTTCGAGCTGGTCACGAATGGGAAGGTGCCATGATCGATATCCAGCATGGTGCCCTGCGCACCTTCGAATAGGATAGACTTTCCATCAGCGATCGCGCTGTGAAGAAACTCGGTGGTATCGATAACAAAAGGCAAAAGCTTATCAGCATAAAGCCTGCATTTTTCGAAGATACCAGCATTGTCTATTGGCTTGGCACTGTAAAGGGCTGAGAAAACTTTGTTCTTGTATTCTACAATAGCCTGAAGTTTTCCTTTTATGGTTACGAGGTCTCTGAAATCACCCATGCGAACCGCGTAGCTTCTACCAACTTTATCAGCGACGCACGGACCTATGCCGCGTACTGTTGTACCAATTTTGTTTTTGCCGAGAGACTCCTCGCGCAATTGGTCCTCTTTTTTATGATAGTCAAGAACAACATGAGCATTTTCGCTGATAAAAAGTCGGCCTTTTAGGGTTATGTTTTTCTCTATAAGTGTTTTAATCTCATTTAGCAAGACCTCCGGGTCCACTACCACGGCATTTGTAATGACACAGACGACATTCGGCCGGATGCAGCCGCTTGGAAGAAGGTGCAGGGCGAACCTGTCGTCCCGTGAGGAATCCTGTGGATTGCCTACCACGACAGTGTGCCCAGCGTTCGAGCCACCATTGTAACGGACGACGATATCGCAGCTCTCAGCAAGAATGTCAACGACCTTGCCTTTGCCCTCATCGCCCCATTGCAATCCGACTACACAATAGTTCATTAGTACTTTTACCCAAATATTGTGTTAGTGTTAGCAAAGACAAACCGCAGTCAGCGTTCAGCGTTTATTTTTACTTATCCTGTACGCTAAACGCTGTACGCTACTCAATTAGAATCCCGTAACCTATTGCGGTCAGCCATTGAATCTTATGGTTTATTGAGGTAGCGGTCAAGTGATTTTTGCCACCAGGTGATCCAGAATGGCGGCTAAATTGTCATATTGCCTATTACTCAGCTTACGCTCAATTTCATTACCGGCATTGCTCTTGTATGTGATTATGAAGAATCCTTTTTTATCAAAATAGGTTTTATCTATTTTTTGTATGGAATCATACGGAATCTTTTTCTTATCGTTGAAGAACAATTCATTTTCGTCTGCGATGAGTTTCTTATTTCTAATGATTACGTAATAAAGGCCGAAGAGTACCGCAAGGCCAATCAGATATGGAGGCGCATATTTATTGAGTGTAAACCACCACTGGCCGCCATATTCTGTCTCGAAATCCTCGTTAAAATGGACATCATAGATACACCAGCCGGCAAGCACTACGCAAATGACGATATATATCACAAGGTTAGTTTTTCTGGATTTACTAATCGGCGCTTCTATAGCCATTTAGAAGTCCTTCCACCATTTAAGTAACACGTTTTTGTGAAATTTTCTCGTTTAGGGGCTGGACTATATAAGGAACTATCTTTTCCGCCATTAGCTCTTCAGCCAATTGGCATTGGGATTCAAAAGATTTTTGAGTATCGAAGCTCCTGCTGGGATGCGGATACTGACGGACCGTGAGAGAAAGACTTATTGCGTTGTCTTGACTATTCTGTTTGTCGCTTGGTTCAAAAATACTCGTCATAGACTCGATGCTTATTCGGGCCTGCGTACGCTCGTCCTCGGATAGTGCTATAACTATCGAAGGTGAAAAGCCAATCGGTCTAGCGTAGGGTATATCCAGCAAGTCACTAAAGGCACTTGTGCCGAACAGGCCTTCGGCAATAACTTCGTCGTGACTGCCCATAAAGTCAAAATCCATAGCGAAAGTAAGGTCAAGCGAGTAAATATCGAGGTGACTTACTCCAAGCATGAAGGGAACAAGCTCCAACACTAAACGATCCTGGCAGTACACATCTTCAAAACATGGTGGATTGACCACCCCGGAGCCAATGCGATCTGTTTCGAGACTGAGCCAGCGATACTGGCCGACGTTACGGTTCTCTTCGAGGCAATACTCGTTATTCTCACGTCGGTAGAAGTGAGCCATTGTGGGAAAACTCTTCTGTGCTCGCTCGAAAAACGCCAGGATTGTGTCTCGCTGCGTGGGTAGATCGAGCTTGGTGTTGATGTGCATATCGATATAGAATTCGTCACACAACGAAGAATAACTATTCAAGGTCATTCTGAGTCAACCCTCCAGAAATTCTACGCAAGACGGTTTTCTGAGCCCCAGGTTAAATGGAGCCGAGCTGCAAAAGCGGAACAAATAATCAAAAGGCTATTGTACACTAAGATACTCGCTTTGCCAGATTCTTTCGGTCAAATTTTGTAGCTGCACATCGTAATTCTTCATTATTTCAAGATATTCGTCGGATTCCAAAGCTTCTTTGGCTTTGTCGTCTTCAGGCTTTGCGTTGCTCGGCAGGACTGAGCGTCTAAAGATTTCATAATGATCTCTTATAGAGCAGGGCATCAGCCAGTTGTGGGGCCTTCTCCAATTGTCCAGGCCATACTCTTTTTGCCATTTTCGTCCATTTTTCATAAAGTCGGAAAACAAGGCATCTGCAAGCGTTTTGCCGTTACTATACAAATCGTAGATATTGTCCACGGAGTAAGGGATGAACACGCATGGCGTCACGTCGCCGTACCAGTCGACGTAGGCGTAACCGCCACTTCTTCCATAGGCAATGCAGCCTCTAGCCAGCACGCCGCTGTTCCAGAAATCAGCCAAGCAATATCGTCTGTTTTCAAGCAATTCTTCCCATTTCCTGAATAATTGGAGCCTTCTCGCAGGTGTGACCATAAGGTCCATTTCGTCTTTGGCTCTACCTTGGGGCATCAACTGAAATTGCCACATATAGCAGGCACCGAGCTGCTGAAAGTAATAGTCGTAGAACTCGTCCGAGAGCAGCACATCTACATTCTTACTTGTTGAGGTCACAGAAATGCCAAAAGGCACGCCGACCTGTCTCATTCGCTCTAAAGTGTTAAGTATCTTGCTAAATGTACCAGAACCTCTTCTGTCGTCCGTTTCTTTCTCAAAGCCCTCCACCGAAATGGCAGGTGTAACATTTGCAGTTTCTGCTAGCTCTGCGGCAACTTCATCATCAATGAGTGTTCCATTAGTGTATACTAAGAAGAATATATCATTATATTTTTTGAAAATATCCAGAAGTGTCTTTCCATCACTTTTGTATAAGAAGGGTTCTCCACCACTGATAGTTATGAACCTACAGCCAAAAATGTCATAGGCCTCACCAATGATTCTATCAACGTAAGGATAAGGTATGGTCGCTGCCGCTTTTGCTGTTGAGCTAGCATAACAGCCTGTGCAATTTAGATTACATCTTTGGGTTGGAGAAACGACAATAAAAGTTGGCGGCAGTTCGCCATACTTCTTCTCGAAGTTCTCTGCTGCCTGAGTGTAACTTTGATCCTCTCGTACGAGGTTGTTCTGCACAAATACCTGGATTATCTTTTTGACAATCTCACTTGATACATAGCCCTTGTCCATATTTCTGATCAGGCACTGCAGCATCGCAGACAAGAACTGGTACCTTCTTATCTGTACGGATTTCAAATCCTGCGAACCATTGTTGACCATACTTTTATAGATGTAGTCGTCGAACTTTCTGGCGAGAAGTTTTCGCAGGTGCTTCTGATTTACTATCTTGATTAGTGTCGAGGATATGAATTCCGGCCTCATCTCTTCACTCCTTTCTTCTACTATATCAAGACCGCCAGCAAAAATAACTTGTTCGATGAAACTCGCTCAAATATATCTTCTCATATTAGTTTAAGAGTTCTCAAGCGGCAAATCAATACAAACTGGGGCAAAATATGGTGATGCTATGCCCAAAAACAAGATTTTTTAGTTTAAAATTCCGGCTGGATGTTCGGGGTGTTTGTGCCAGTAGGGCCTAACTGCCGGAGTCAGGCTCAGGTAGCTTCAGCTCTATGGCTATCGCGCCTACTGTCGAAAGAATGGCAAAAATAAACATTTGCCACAAACAGGTTACTGCAAAACCATCCATGTCGAGAGCTTTTACACGGGCCAGCACGACTGAGAATATTGTGTGAGCCAGGCCGGTCAACAAGCCGCAGGTAGCTGCAGCTAAAATGCGTCTGGTCAGTGCGGCCCCACCACAGCTCAAAGTCACCAGTGCCCCGCTGACAAATGGTACGAGTACCACGAGATACCACATATCACGCAGGCCAGGCAGATCATCTGTAGTTCGAAGATAAGCGACATCTGCAAGTGCGAACGGAACTACAGCGACAATAGCGCACAATACTAAGTGCCAGTATCGCGGCTTTATAGACGTGCGAAGTTCTGCACGTCTGCGCATCCGCCGGCGGATAGTCAAAGGCCAGTTGTAAAATAGACAAAATACCCAATGCTCAAAAAGCGCGCCTCGCTCACCAAAGACTGGAACAATATGCACGGCCTCCGTCGCCCAGTGCACCGACATGAACCTAGCCAGTGCAGGATAATGATACGTCATCTGAATAGGAAAAGCCAGATAACCAATATACTTGAAAAATCCGAGAAATACGGCAATATTGTAGTCTCTGAAGTTCCTCTCCCGTATGACCAGATAAAGCACATAAAGCCCCCGAACGAGTGAGCCTGGAGAAATAGGTGTTACCTGAAAGATGCCAACAATGCCCAGTCCTACTACCCAAGCATTGGGTTGCATTCGATGAGTGAAGTAGTATATAGCAGCAATTGTCACAGAGACAATTTGTGTTACCGGTAAGGTACAAACGTGTACTGCTAGGCTCTTAAGATATTTCTGTATGAATGGTTCATTGACCTGCGAAAGGATGATGGCTGCGTCATCATCGCTAAGCATGTGCTTGCCCTGTCCCTCGGTGACCATCTCCCGCAGCCATTGTTCACGTAGTGCCACGTTAAAATACAGTCGGATGGGTCGGACAATGTAGTGAGCCAGTCGCTGAATTGCGTACCGTGGATCCGTCAGGAATCTGTGCAATCCTGCTGGAAGGATGGATAAGGGCAGATGACACCAAAATCGCCAGCTTTGCCCAGTGATTGTAAGTGCCCGTTGATTATCGACGCGTTCAGCTCTGTGCCAGATGATAACCTTTTCGGCGATCCGGCCCTTAACCGCACGGCAAAAATAATCCCAGCTTTTCAATATCTGCTTATAGTGCCTACGGTAATCCGCCCGCGCCCAGAGTCGGCGAATGAATCTGCCCAAAAAGGGAATCACACCAATGATAAAAAACAAAAGTGTCAGAACTACGCTGGCTCGGAGTTTCCGCTCGTGTCTCTCATCGATATAATTTTTTACCTTCCAGCCGGTAACCGCACTATCGAGCATCGTTGACCAAAGCTTGGGATTGTAAAACAATCGAAAATGGTTATGTGTAATATCAGGAACGGAGTCACGATACACTGCCTCGGCGTCTTTAAGTTGCTGCAGCGCACCCTGCATATCTGAAAAATCGCTGCTGTGTGACTGCACGAAGCTCTCAAGTTTTTTAAGATTTCCGCGGTCGAACTGAACGATGCTTCCGCGCGCGATACCCTTAGCTATGAGCAGAAAATCGCCCGGACTCATCGGCAGAAAAGGCAGCAGCGTAAGTCCAGCTCTGAAATCAACCGCGACGAGTCCAGCAGCAGGGTCGTTGTCGGTTCCACTTCGTTTAAGACAGTTTGGCTGACTTTTAGCGGTCGACCACTCGTATTGCCTGGCGAACTCATACGCACCTATATCGTGTAAAAGCCGGACAAACTCCCGCATAAACTGCCGCTTGGCCCTGTATTCGGGCGAGCCAAGCTGACGCTGGTCAACCTGCCTGCCTCGGCGCCACCGCTTCAGCAAGTCCATTCGGTCGTTAACTTCCAGTCGCCAGGTACGTCCCCCAACCCACTCACGCAGTTCACCACAGCTACCGAGTTTCTCATCTACAAGTGTTGCATAGATATCAGCGACTGTATTTTCATCTCCGAACCGAATTCTGGCAGCTCGCCGAGCAAATTTCTGCCATAGCGCCCCTGCCTTAGCCGCGACTGGATTGACCTGCAATTGAAAGGGCCCTTGGAAACCAATCCAGTACAAGAGATCGCGGAACAGCCGGGAAAAAGTCGAAGGTGGAATGAGTACCTTCAATGCGCAGATTTTACCCGGCTCAAGTCCAGCGATGGGGCTGTCATTTGTCTCGTTGCTGAGAATCTTAACTTTGTATACCTGGCCGGCGAAACCTCCACCTATAAATTTCTCAACAACCATGGAAACACGAGCTGTGACCGGCTGGCCGCCCCTAAGGGGTAAAATACCCTGCACATCATAAGTAAGCTCTGTGCCAGGATCGAAACGTCTAATACGCATCGGCCGATGCAGATGGGCGTTTCGGAATTGCTCCTCAAGCTCTTTGACAACATGGATTGAATATTCAAATGCCATTAACGTTTTTTTCTTGAACTATTTAGCTATCCACAGTCTCAGGCAAATGGCCAGAGAAATCGCTGCGTAAACACCTGCCATCAAATCATCTGCGAGAATTCCCCAGCCCTGAGGAAGTCTTTCAAGCAGCCGACATGGCCAGGGCTTAACGATGTCAAAGACCCTGAACAATAAAAATCCTGCCAATGTCGTGAGCCAAATCTGGCCGGTAGAAAATGTCTGTGTGTTGAAAAAAACAGCAGCTAAAAAAGTTATTGCCTGGCCGGCAAATTCATCAGCAACAACCTGTCCAGGGTCGGCTTTACCCGTCTGGGCGATTACGGCAGGGGCGAACATTACGCAAACAACACATCCGAACAAGGCCAGAATTGCCAAGACTATTGATTGTGCTGATGGACCGAGCCGACAGACAAAAGCAAAAACGACCGCAGGCGGCAGCGAACCCCATGTCCCCGGCGCGAGCGGCAGATAACCAAGACCGAAACAGGATGCAAGAAGTCTCTTCACAGTTGCAGAAGGTTAACTTAGTGGTCACGTTAAGTCAACCCCATTAGAAGCCCTTCCGTCGAGGCTCGGCTCATTTGTTTGCTTTATCACATTCAATACGTGCCTTGCCGAGACTGATCGTCTTTATACTTGTGGCAGAGCTAACATTTCTTCGTCTAAAAACCCCAAGCCGTCGGATTTACGATCAGCAGCTCCCTCATTCCGGGAAATTCAGGCTGGCGAACTCGCCGTGATACTTCCTTGCCGCACGGTCGTATGCCTTCGCCGCCTCGATCTCGCTGCGGAAGTACCCTAAGTCTATTGTCTTTTTTTCGAAAGTTATCCGGGCAGCCCATCTATTGTGCAGATTGTGCCAGTGAACTCCTTTATATTTCGAATACATTGCTCCCGAACGTTTTTTTCTGTGGTACAAATTCTGCGAATACGTTGCTGCTCGTAAATTTGCCCTTCTGTTGTCCATTCCATCGTGATTAATATGGTCGACCACCATTCCTTCAGGCACCTCAATGATTTCCTGATGCAGGTATATCAGCGACTCTTTTTTTCCTTTGCAGCCTGGTACATGTCTTCGTGCGTAGAAGCTATTTTTCCCCTTTCTCGAAAACCATTCGTATCCTCGCAGCCGCTTGTAATCGCGCGGGTCCACCGTTGCGTACCTCGGCTGTGCTAAGCGAATCAGCCGAAACGTATACCCGTAGCGCACCCACCGATACAAAAGCACCGGCCAGACGAGCACGCATTCCAACCAATCGAAAATGTGGATTACTAACTCGGCGATTTTCTCCCCCGCATAACAAGTAATGAATGTGTAGATGCGTTAATGTGTGGATGAGTGAACCAATAAGTAGGTTTTTCTGCTCCCAATAATCAATATTAAATAATCAATTGTATCCCCCTCCGCCGCGATTAGCGGATTAGTGAATTAGTTGGGTAGGATGGGCTTTAGCCCATGCAGTCGTATAGGATGGGCACCACCAAAGGCGGGCAAGCTTGCTACTCTGCGAAGTAGCGCTGCTACGTAGCACGAGTTAGCCCATGCAGTTTTGTAGGATGGGCTTTAGCCCATGCAGTAACTATTGGACAGACCTGCACGATTTATGCGAAAAAAGTCCTCGATTATCGAGTCCCGATTCTCGTAACTCGATTTTAACAAGGCAATTAAAAAATTTTCATAATTTCCGATTTTGGGTCTTAGGTATCTGCGTGAATTTGTCGAAATTACGCCAAGCTCAAAACTCAAAACTAAGAATTCAACACTAAGTCACCCTGCGTATTTGGTTCGAAACCACAGTTTTGTAGAATGGGCTTTGCCCATGCAATCGCTTAATGTCTTGTGTCTTATGCGCTCATGCCTTGTGCTCTTATGCCCTTGTGCACTTTTTATCTTTTTTCTTGCTTCTTTACTTGTTTCTGTGTATCTTGTCTCTAAAGGCGTGATACACCGCGGAGCGTAAAACTTCCTCGAATCGCCCGGTTGTCATTCCTGCCCCGCATCTCGGTGCGGGATAAACTCCAGCAGGAATCCAGACATGATATATCTTTGGCAGTCCCCGGGACTCCTTACGGAGAGCTACGCAATACGAAATACGCTTAACGCTTCACGAACTACAAAGCGAGACATCTTGATTTATGCTTAGGATCGTGAAGTGAAAAAGAATGAAAAGAGGGCCTAAATTGTAAATAAATAAAAGCAGAAGAACTGAATGAAGTAAGAAAAATTGGTAAACGTACACAATATACAAATATAAATAGAAAGAGGTGGACATATGAAAGTTAGAGATTTGCTTATCGAACACACTGATGGAAGCTACGAACCTAAACAACAGGTTACAATAACTGGACCAAATGGAAAAGTTACATTATCACCTAGTGTGAGGTTTCGTCCTGGTGTAAAGTTTATGGGCATCGATATAACAGAAGTGCTTGATGAAGAAATTGATGAATAATTAGAATAATTGAGAATAAATAGGGAAGTTTACAATCTTCGGTTTCGGTCATGACTTTTAGGGCGACCGAAAAGTAAAAAAATAGGCCCAAGCTGCAAATGAATTCGTTTTGCGTATAGGGCGTAGGGTGGAAACTGTAAATAAAAGTCAAAGAACTGAATAAGGTAGCATAAATCGGTAAACGTCCCTATTTTTCCTGTTTTTATGGGTAAGTTTTATTATCAACATAATTATAAACTGAAAACATCTGGCTTCCAGAAAAGATATATTCAGCAGTCATTGACTGACCGTGTTTTGATATTGTGTATGTTACATCTGACCGCCAAAAATCTATGCCTATTTTAGCACCCAGCATGCGGATTTCCTCATTTTCGTCGTACTGTCGTATAACAAGCTGTGTTCCCTTAGGATCCTCAAATATGACTTTGAACCAAAGGGGAGGGCCAGCACTACCGTCAGATTTGTTACGACGTCTGTAAGTACCAATTCTCAAATCAGGGTCTATTGGGCTGAAATAAATCTCATCATCGTAGTCAACATTTCTCCAATGTCCTACAAGTCGACTTGAGGGGGTTGATAAATCTCGCTGTGGCACAGAAGAGACGATATTACTAAAATATTTAATGCTCCTATCAGCCCATGTAGCCGATGGAGTATTTGAAAAGCGTGCTGTTGAATCTAAAACCCAAAGAATCACCACGCAGAGTAAGACCAATATTTCTACTTTCAGGAACCAACGCTTTTTTCGTTCATCAGTACTTTCCATCTTAAATTTCCTTAAAGCAATTCTCATTTTCTTTTAATTTTGAAGTTGCATTGTCCAAATCATCTTTTGGTGATTTTGACTTACCATCTCCAATATTCTTGCAGCACTCTTGAAGGTTTACGCAATCCCCCTCATCCCATCTCTCAATTGATTCAAACATTCTTGAAGCCGTATCGTGGTCACCATCATGCAATGCCTTGCAACCTATCCACCATGCTTTATTTTCCGGTGTAAGCCAGTTATATAATGGTGCTGTTAGGGAAATCAAACGGTAGCCAATCACACGGTAGACAGGCAACGCCAAAATGATAGCCAGTAGCCAATGAATTCTTGTCCACAAGAAATAGGTAACTACGGCTGTACTACTAATGATAAGTAGATATAGGAAAAAATCGAAAAGGCAGGTTATCTTCGATCTACGCATGGAATATTTCCCTTTAATATCTATGATAAAAAGATGTTCTCCGTTACTAATTTATCGGTTTTTTTCCTGCTTTAGTTAATTCCATAAATCAGTAGCAATTTCAAAGCTGTGCTTACAATAAAATCATACGAAATAACTAAACAAAGCACTAATCCCTCCTTGCTGGAATAAACGGTATACAGATGCTCCAGCAAGCTACGATTTTTGACCTAATGAACCTGTACGATATGGCTTCGGAAGAATTAAATTTTTAATTTCACGATTAAACGTTTTGGTTTGATTTTAGAAAAACTTGATTTTTTGTAACCATTCACAGTATTTTAGTTCATTGAAGTAAAAATTTGTTTTTGTCCGATAAGAGTTTTATGAAAAATAATAATTGAGGACGTTTACCATTTTCGGTTTCGTTCATGACCAGTAGGACGACCGAAAAGTAAAAATAGGCCCAAGGTGCTAAGAAGAAAAAGGAGGCCCGCCTTAGCGAAAGCGACGGCGGGCAGGCCGAACCTGCAAATTAATTCGTGTAGCGTATGGCGTATTGCGTATAGGGCGTAGGGTGGGGCTTCCAGCTCCGGCTTGGCCTTCGCCGACCCGTTGCGACGCACCGCGGCGAAGACGAGTGCCCCACCGTAAACCGGCTGGTAACTGGTTATTGGTTATTGCGTTGATGAGAAGAATTTACAAGATTTGGTATTACGGAGGAAGAATAAATGTATTAGTCATAATACCTAAGATACTTAGGTATTCTTGATATCCAAGGGATTCTTGTTTGAATAAGAGCCTATCCGAATAACCCTGAATAACGAAACTTAATTATAGCGCAGACAGGATGAAGTTATGTAGAAGAATCGGTGGGCTAACTCGTGCTTAGTCCTTCGCAGTACCTGCTACGGAGAAGGGCTACGTAGCAACCTGTCCTCCGCAGTGCCTACTCCGCCGTAGTAGCCACGGCTACAAAGGCCGGAAGCTTAGCTACGGAGGGTGGAAGCTACTCCATTCTCCGACCCTTAGGGACTGCGAAGGATGAATTCACAGAGTAGTAAGCTTGCCCGCCTATGGTGGTGCTTGCCTCCTAAGGGGTGCCCACCCTACGGAGAATGGGACTATATTAAAAAACAGGTCGGTGTTATACGGATCGGTGGGCTACAGATTATTTTGATAGATTCCTCGACTCGCCACCGTTTCTGTCTTCATGGAAGACATGGGGGCTCGCTCGGAATAACAGTTTTTAGATTTTCGGCAGAGCACAATTACCAATAACCACTCACCATTCACCAATAACAAATTACCAATCAAAAGGCCTCCGGCAGAATCTTTCTTGCAGCGTTGCGCAGGTAACTTGATATTTGCCTTTCCGAATTCATGCCGAGCGCTTCTCTTGCTACATTGTTGCAGTCTTCAATGGTGACTGAGCGAATAATCTGTTTTATCTCCGGTATCATAGGCGGAGTGAGCGAGAGAGTTCTGATACCCATTCCAAGCAATAACATAATGTATTCTGGTTCGGAGGCTGTCTCCCCACAAATCGCAACGTCGATTTGCGATTTATGTGCGTCCTGTATAACCGTTCTGATAAGACGCAACACCGCAGGATCCGCTGCCGAATACAGCGTAGATACTAATTCGTTTCCTCTATCCACAGCCAATGTGTATTGTGTAAGGTCGTTCGTTCCAATGCTGAAAAAGTCTGCGTCTCTTGCAAGGGTCGAAGCGGTCAAGGCGGCCGATGGTGTTTCTATCATGATGCCCACCTGGATGTCCTTGTTATACGCTATGGACTCTTCGTCAAGATCTTCCATAACGTCGCGCAAGATCATTTTAGCCTGCATCATCTCCTGCTGGTTTGTGATCAAAGGAAACATTATCCTGACCTCGCCAAGAACCGAGGCCCGAAGAATTGCATGCAATTGTGTCTTGAACATTGTGAGGTTTTGAAGGCAAAATCTGATGGATCGTAATCCCAGGAACGGATTCGGCTCAGGTGCAAACCGTTTGCTTTGCGTGTATTTGTCCGCACCAAGATCGACGATCCTTATTATCACCGGCCGGTGCTTGAAAACTCGGACAGTCTCAGCATAAGCGTCATAGTGATCTTGCTCTGTTGGCTCAGTGGGTCTGTTAAGATATAAAAACTCCGTTCGGTATAAGCCTATACCATCGCCTCCCTTTTGAAGGACTGATTCGGCCTCATCTGGAAACTCAATATTGCCCAAGAGTTTGATTTCTACACCATCACGGGTGATGGCTGGTTTTTCTTTTATGGCATCAAGTTTATGCTCGAGTTCTATGAACTCCCGCGAATATTCTTGATACTGCTTAATCGTTTCATCATCAGGATTGACGATTACTATACCGCGGTTACCATCTATAATGACCGTGTCTCCTCCTCTGACGATTTCTGTAAGGTCCTCCAGAGCGACCACTGCTGGTATACCCAAGGAGCGAGCCACGATAGCAGTGTGGCTGGTTCGTCCGCCCGCATCGGTTGCAAGCCCTTTTACGAAATTCTTGTTGAAGCTGGCGGTCTGAGTTGGGCTTAGCTCCCGAGCGACAATTGCGACCTCTTCGCTCAAATGATCAATATCCTCTCTTTTATGGCCGAGAAGCTGCTTGAGCAGACGTCTTTCCATATCGTAGATATCCGCAGCTCGCTCGCTTATGTAAGTGTCCTTAATATTGCTGAAATGTTCTGCGATTTGACGCAGGACACTCGAGACGGCATACTCTGCTGTAACGGATTCTGAATGAACTAAATCCGTCACTTTCCTTCGCAGACTTCTGTCGCGCAAGTAGCGCAGATGCACCGCAAAAATATCTTTTATCCTGCCGCCTCCGGTTTGATCCTGTGCCTGTTCAAGTTCGGTCAACTCAGCGATCGCATCTCTAAAGGCATTTCGCACACGCTGGATCTCTGTTATCCGTTGCGAAGGATTTATAGAACGCCGAGGAATTCTGTAGTCTTCAGAGTCTATGATTAGCGACTTGGCTATAGAAATACCTGGGGAAACGGCTATTCCTTTTTTTATCTCCATCTCTCGTTTCTACCGGTTTCTAACGGTTCTCTCGTTTGCCCTGCCCTTTTCCATCTGAGATTTGTTCTTCTACAAACTCGCGTAATGCGTTTATCGCTTTTTCCGCATCTGTTCCTTCGGTTCTTATAGTAAGTTTGGTCCCCCGTACCGCAGCGAGCATCGTAACCTGCATTATGCTTTTGCCATCTACAGTGTCTTTGCCGTTGCTGATTGTAATGTCGCAATCAAACTGATTTGCGAGATCAACGAATCGCATTGCCGGCTGCATGTGCAAGCCGTTTGTGTCTTTTATCTCAACTGCTGCTTCATATACCGTTTTTTCCAATGCGTCCTCTCTGTCTGTATTTGAACTTGTGTTTGAGAAATCTGGACTAACAGACCATTCTCCATCATAGAGAGGGATTCTCATCAGCCTCTCTGAGAAGATCCTCGACATCCTCAGGTTCATTGCACTGTCTTAGAAACTTACGGAACTTTTCCTTTTGCAAGTGCCTGAAGATTTTTTCCATCGCCTGCAAGTGCCTATCAGGATTGTTTTCAGGGCTTATCAAGAGTATAACTGAGTAAACGAGCTGTTTATCCAGGGCGGAAAAGTCAATTCCTTTGCTGCTTTGTCCGACCGCGGCAACAACGTCGTCAACCGCTGGATGCTTAACGTGAGGTATTGCAATGCCCTTGCCCATCCCAGTACTTGCTTCGTTTTCCCTTTTGATGACTGCTTTAATGACATCCTTGCAAGTTCCTTTGCTCAACTTGCCAGCTTGGTCAAGTGATGTAACAAGCTCCGTGATTACGTCATCGCGGTCTGTAGCTTTCAACTGTGCAACTATTGCTCTAAAACAGACGAAATCCGCGAATTTCATTGCAGCCGCCCGAAATAACAGATTGCCTACCGATCGACAACAAACGACAAAAGGACAGTTTCTCAGAAACTGGAATCACGCTCAGTTAGTTCTGAGCTACCGGTATGCTTTTTGTTTCGTTCCTTGCTCTTTTTTCTTCTGAGCTGTCGTTCGAGTTTGTGAACAGCCAAATCGATACACTGATAAGCATCGTCACCTGTTTCGGTGATAATGAAGACATTGCTATGTTCGCCCCTTGCAATTATCTCCACGCTGAAGTTGGAGCCCTGACTGCGGTCGACAACAACTTCAACCTGATTGATGCCATTGTAATATCTGGGAAGCTTTGAAGTCTTCTCCTCTGCATGTATTTTAATAGCTTCCGTTATCTCAACATGTTTGCCAGTAATTGTAAAAAGCAAAACCGGCCTCCTTAACTATTCTGTAAAAACAAATGCTTAACTTTCTTCATTTTCAGCAAGAGCTTTCGGCAGGTTAGGTACTCGCTGGCTATCTGGTGCCACGACCCCTGCGCTGATTGCGAATCTGAACGCCTCTTCTATCGTCATATCCAAGGCTATAGTCTGTTCTTTCGGTACCATTATTACGTAGCCGGTAACCGGTGTTGGCGAGTTGGGTATCAGAACAGTAAGAAAATCCTTTTCTGCATTCTCTGCTACTTTCCTGAGACCTGAACCAGTAACCAGACCTATCGACCATATTCCCTTTCGAGGATATTCAAGAGCAACCACCCGCGAGAACATCTTTTCCTGTTCTTCCGGCGTGAGCACAAAGTCAGTTACTTGTTTTACGTATGGGTAGACGCGTCTTAGAAATGGCGTGTTCGTTATGAACTCTTCAATGAAGTGCCAAACCGCTCTGCCCACGACACTGGCCAGAAGAGCACCCACCAGGAATACGGCGACCACTGCTAATAGGAAACCCACCGTCGAACCTGCTGTTCCCTCCACAAAAATATCAATCAGCTCTTCTTTGGAAATCCCCCCTTCGCTCTGGACGAACATTATTAGCCTTACCAGGCCGCGGTTTATGTGGATGCTTATATTATCTTGGATGAACCTATAGAGCCCGATGAATATCCAGAGCGTCAAGATGGTCGGCAATAGTACTGCCAATCCCCGCAAGAAGTAGCTTTTGAAGCGCCTCGTAACGCCCATATTTTCTACGATAGTTTTTCGTTAATGACTGGCCGATACACGTTTTCTTGAGTATGGCTGATAAAACAGCTCTCGGTCGAAAACACCATAGGTTAATTTATAAGCTCATCACCGTCAATAGAAAAGTCTTTCGGTAAATGTGCCCCGCACAAATGGATAACTGCTCCAGGCAAAGAAGCAAGCATCCAGATGAAACGCTGACACAGGGCTAATGCTACCACTTGCTCGGCGCCGGTGTCGGTAAACCGGGTAAAAAGCTCCCTAAGCCCCCCTTCGAGAATGCCCATACCAGCTATACTCACAGGCAGTGCTGCTGCCACCCACGTCAAAGGGAAGAAAACAAAATAATGCTGTGCGTCAGCCGCCATTTTAAGATTCTGCCCAAGAAGCCAAAACGCTGTAATTACTGTGCTCTGAATCAGAATCGTTAATGCAAACGCCGTAAGGACTGTTAGCGGTTTGCTGCAGTAGATGCCTATGGATTCTCTAACCTTCCGAATGGCTATGACGCCATGTGAGCTAACCTGCGCCCAGAGTTTATCCATCATTCGCCGGCCTTTCCTGTTAAAAGAAAAAGCACCGATGACCACCCCTATGCCGACAAAAAGCCATATTAAAACCCACCTGTACGCGAAAACAGACTCAAATAAGCTGTTGCTGGGCTGTGAACTCAACGCGCCAGCTTTGCCCCGCATGAAAAGTAAGTAGCCCAAAATCGCCATTGCCAGCATGATGAGCAATCCAATTAGTCTGTCCACGAATACGCTTAATGCGCCCTGCAGCTTTTTCTCGGTATGCTTGGTTACGTACCAGGCTTTTAGAAAGTCTCCCCCCACCGAACCGGGCATAAAGTTATTATAAAAAAGACCCAGAAAATGCAATCGAACAACGGCCCAGAAACCAACGTATATGCGTTGTGCCCTCATCAATAACCACCATCGCAGACCTATTAGGATTTGGGTTACAGTAAATACACCCAATGCAAGAATGAAATACCATGGATTGAGGTTAGCAAAGGTAGCGACCAATTGGTTCCAGTCCTGGCCACGAAATACCCAGACAAGTGCAACCACTGCAACGGAGGTGCGGATCACAATTGAGACGTGCTTGAGTTTTTTTGACCTTGGGACGTCCGGCAATTTCTATTTCCTCAAATAGCTTGTTTTCGTAAATGATACTTGGTAATACTATTTCTGGCAAGATACAGCTAATTGGGTAATTGCCCCAACGAATGTGGAAATTTTACATTGCCCAAAATGTCTTATAGTTTTTGGTCAAGGATGCGTATATCTTTATACCCGAAGCAGCAAATCACTAAATTCTGGACACCCACTAAATAGGCAATTTAGGAGGCCAAATAGGTGGCTACAAAACAGATCGAAGAGGCTTTTGAGTTCACCCCGAGGTTCGATGATAGCGGTCTGATACCGGCCATAGCTCAGGACGCAAAGACTGGTCAAATTTTGATGGTTGCTTATATGGACCGTCAGGCTTTAGATCTTACAATCAAGACCGGTTACGCAACATACTTTAGCAGGTCCCGACAAAAAGTATGGAGGAAGGGGGAGCAGAGCGGTCACGTCCAAAAGGTACAACAGATACTTGTTGACTGCGACCAGGACTGCCTCGTTTTGAAAGTGATTGTTGATACTGGCCAATGTCATGTAGGTTACCGGTCGTGCTTCTATCGGGCGCTAAAAAAGGGAACCAGCACAAATTTGGAGTTTATAGCAGAAAAGGTCTATGACCCTAACGAGGCGTACAAACGGCAAGACTGAGACGTTACTATAGCTGCCCGTTTGCATTTTGGTTGTCCAAACGCCGTTTTCAGGTCTGTTAGTTAGCAAATGCCCCAATTTGCTCCAATTTACGTCCTATAATTTTAGCTTGATTTTAGCTAGGAGTGGTGTTATACTTCTAAATCAACTGTGTAGGAGAATTAGTGAGGAGTGAAAGCTATGTTTTTTTCTATTTTTTTTAACTTTTTTGCTGGAGAAGAAGATTTTGTGCGCCGATTGCGCTGAGTAAGCGAGCGGCGCGTAGCCTGTCTATGCCCGCCACTGCAAGATAACCTATTAACGGTGGGCATTCTTGCCGAAAGGAAAACTTTTTTTGGAGGACATCGTCATGAGACGTGTAAAATTAAATTTTAACTGGCTGTTTGTATTAATTGGATTTATCGCAGTGGTCATTTCCCCGAGCCATGCAGTAAGTTTAGTTGATAACTTCAACATAAAAGTCGGTACTGATAATACATTTATTGGTGGTGAAGGAACTGGCTATAAGGATGATGGTCGATGGTTTTATTATCCAATTTCTAATTGGTGGACTCAGTGGTTCTACAATGCTCCGTATAACTCAAATCGTAAGACAGTAATTGATATATCTTTCGATGTAACATATCTGAATCCAAGCTATCCACCTGTAGTAAAAGTGGCATATAATTGGGCCACACCTGAGTGGTCACAGCTTGGTAAAGATCACCCCCCACTGCCAAGTGATGTTCCCGACTCTGAAACAGAGGACGAATACATCCAGCGGTGGGCCTTTGCGAACATATCTATCCCACCAAACCCCGACCCTACGCATGTTGAGGAACATTTCGAGATTTATTACAATGCAGAATGGGTTTCTGTGGAAGTCTGTGGCTCTAATGCTTCAATTGTCAATGGCACAATAAACCATCGCTGTGTTTCCACGGAACCAGAGGAATTAGACTTTGGTGATGCGCCGGACAGTGAATTCAAACTAGAATATCCAACGCTCCTATCCAACAACGGTGCGAGGCACGTTATCGGCGGTCCATGGCTCGGCGATTCCGCAGACCAACCGGATGCCGAGGCTGATGGCCAGCCCGACCTTGCCCTCGGTGACGATGACGACGGCAACGACGATGAAAATGGAGTAAACATTCCTCCATTGGTCCGGGGTCAGGAGATACTTATTACCGTCGATTTAAATGGCGGTGGAGGAGATGTTGACGCGTGGATTGACTTTGATGACGATCAGGCCTGGGAGACCGGCGAAAAAATCATCAGCGACTTTTTATCCGATGGGCTCCACACGATAGCTGTTAACGTGCCAGGTAACGCTAAAGTCGGACAGTCTTTTGCCCGGTTCAGAATCAGTACTGTTGGTGGACTGGATCCTACCGGAGAGGCACCCGACGGCGAGGTGGAGGATTATGAGGTAGAAATTGCTCAATTGTCGTCCAACGCCAAGTGGGTACAGTTGCCGGATTCTACGCGATACGGAGTTGATACCAGTCTTATTGAAGATGTTACAATAGGAGACGATTTCGTGTGCACGGCAACCGGGTTGGTAACGGGCATACGATTGTGGGGCTCCTGGAGGGATGATATAAAAGGCCAGATCAATAATGTTACTTTGAGCATCCACCATAACGATCCAGTGGGATCAAGTGGTTCTGATCCGGATAACTCTATTGCCCAACCTGAACCAGATGTACTATGGACAAAGAGTTTTGGATCTGGGGAGTTCACTGAATCTTTATACTACATTATTCCAGAAGGCGCGTATTGGGTTGGTCATACCAGTGGTAGCCTGATTTCTGATGATGATACAGAGGTCTGGCAATTAGATATTGATATCGATCCTGAAGAGGCGTTTACACAGCAAGGTTCTGTCAGTGAGCCAGTAATCTACTGGCTGCTCGTTCGTGAAGTAAGTACGATTAACGGTGAATTTGGTTGGAAGAATCGACAATGGATGCAGCAATCTAATGGATGTGGTGTGAGGGGTTATGGATCGGGCATTCCAGAGGAATGGTGGACAATGCATTTTTCGGCTGGCCACCCCTTGCAGTATCGCCTTATGGATATGTCATTTATGCTTACAAGCGAAGAGGGCCCGTCAGTATCGAATGACGACTGTGCAGACGCAGAGCCGATCGGTAATGTGACGAATAAGGCATTTGATACCACTGGCGCGACTTTCGATGGGCCTGGTCACTGTACTCATGCACCGAATATATGGTATTGTTACACTGCCACTTGCACAGGTGATGTAACAGTCAGCCTATGCGGTAGCAGTTATGACACTATGCTCGCGGTCTACGATGGTTGCGGATGCTACCCGAGCGAAGGCGACATGATCGAGTGCAACGACGACTATTGCGGTTGGCAATCGGAGATTACGTTTTCTGCAACTGAAGGAAAGCATTACTTGATTGAAATTGGAGGTTACGGTAACGAAACTGGCCAAGGTAAGTTAAGTATTAATTGCGAAGCACAGCAGGCTGATAACGACGACTGCGATGATGCTAAGTCGATAGGTGAGGTAACGGATATGTCGTTTGACACAACGACTGCGACATTCGACGGGCCTGGCCACTGCACTCACGCTCCAAATATCTGGTATTGTTATACTCCTTCGTGTACGGGCAACGTCACAGTCAGCCTCTGTGGCAGTAGCTATGACACCATGCTCGCAGTCTACGATGGTTGTGGATGCTACCCGAGCCAGGGTGATCTGATCGAGTGCAACGATGACTACTGTGGCTGGCAATCGGAGATTACGTTCGCTGCGACTGCCGGCAGCCACTATCTAATCGAGATTGGCGGATATGGCAGTGAAAATGGGCAGGGCGTATTGAACATCAGTTGTGAAACGCAAGGTCTACCAAACGACGATTGTGCGGATGCAACGCCGATAGGTAACACAACTAACCGGCCGTTTGACACTACGCTTGCCACGTTTGATGGCCCTGGTCACTGCACACACGCCCCGAATATTTGGTACTGCTATACCGCTACGTGCACCGGCGAGGCCACGGTAAGTCTGTGTGGCAGTAGCTATGACACCATGCTCGCAGTCTACGATGGTTGTGGATGCTACCCGAGCCAGGGCGATCTGATCGAGTGCAACGATGACTACTGTGGCTGGCAATCGGAGATTACGTTCACTGCGACTGCCGGCAGCCACTATCTAATCGAGATTGGCGGATATGGCAGTGAAAATGGGCAGGGCGTTTTGAACATCAGTTGCGAAACGCAAGGTCTACCAAACGACGACTGTGATGACGCAACGCCGATAGGTAACACAACTAACCGGCCGTTTGACACTACGCTTGCCACGTTCGATGGCCCTGGTCACTGCACACACGCCCCGAATATTTGGTACTGCTATACCGCTACGTGCACCGGCGAGGCCACGGTAAGTCTGTGCGGCAGCAGTTATGATACCATGCTCGCGGTCTACGATGGTTGTGGATGCTACCCGAGCCAGAGTGATCTGATCGAGTGCAATGATGACTTTTGTGGTTGGCAGTCGGAGATTACGTTTAATGCGACTACGGGAAAGCATTACCTGATCGAGATTGGTGGCTACGGCAGCGAGACCGGTGTAGGCAAGTTGAGCATCAGTTGCGAGGCTGTACAGGTTGAGGATTTTGATTTTGGCGATGCTCCACAAGCACCTTATCTTACGACGCTGTCGGCTAACGGCGCCCGACATCTGGTGCCTTCTTCGCCTCAAATGTATTTGGGCGCCGGCGTTGATGTTGATCTTGATGGTCAGCCGAACGCCACGGCAACAGGCGATGACAACGATGGCAATGACGACGAAGATGGCGTTACATTCACGTCGCAGTTGGTACCTGGACAGACGGCGAACGTCAAGATATCGGCCAGTAAGACAGGACGCCTGGATGCTTGGGTCGATTTCGATGGCAACGGCAAGTGGATTGATGCAGGCGACAAGATTTTTTCATCGCAGCTTTTATCGGCAGGATTGAACTCACTTAGTTTTTCTGTACCGAGCACAGCCACGTTAGGCATCACGACCTTTGCACGGTTCCGTTTCAGCACGGCTGGTGGATTGAACTATTATGGCTCAGCACCAGATGGTGAAGTCGAGGATTACTCTGTGACAATCGGGTATGAACCTGAACCGACTGTCGAGCACATTAAGTGGTCTCAGCCACCTATCGAGATTGATCCGCGAAGTGAGACGCCGGTGTTCTGTGGCTGGGACGAGCCGTCCTACTTCTCTTATGCCGGCGGTGCATGCGTTGTTATTGAAAATTTCGAGGATGGCGACATTGCGGAATATTCGGTGCCTTCAGGCGATACACATTCTGTCACCGCCGCTGCAGCTCATGATGGTGCGTACGGTCTGGAGGATTCAAATCCGGGCACTGCCGCTAAGTGGATATATCGTGACGATCCAGATGTACAAGTTGCTCAGGGAGATACGATTTCCTACTGGGTCAAGCTGTTGGATGATGAGACTTTGGGCAGGGCCTATTGTGGCTTTGGTGCTACAGCCGGCGGAACGTATTGCATCATTGCCGCAGCGAATAGCAACACGTTCTTGATTCAGAAGAACGTGGGATACAGCTATAATACAATTGGATCCGTTTCTCAGTACTGGGCATCCAACAAGTGGTACCGTTTGGAGGTAGAATGGGGCATCGGCGGCGATATCGTAGGGAATCTTTACGACAGCGACGGAACGACATTGCTCAATACAGTTACGGCGTCTAGTGATACTTACACCAGTGGTGGTATTGCCTTCCGTGGGTTCGAACACGTTTACGTGGATACTGTCGAACGTTGCAAGCCAAGCGTTGTGCAGATATCTGTAACTTCAGCGGCTTCTATGATGTCTAATGCCCAGGCAAAGGTTGTTGAGCTTCGCGACCCCGGAGATGCGGTGGGCTGGGACAGTGACAATGAGGCTTCCATATTCGATGATATTGATGAAACTGATACTGCCCCCTCCATTTCATCTTCCGCCGTGAAAAAGACCGCAGAGAAAGTATCGGCTGAGGTCTCTGACTTGGATGGAACGAGTTCAGCAGGGGCCGGGGTCTATGCCAAGCGGATCCGGGCGACAAAGCTTGCATCAGGTAATCAGACGTTGGTAATCGAGACAAGAATGGGCATTTCCGGTTCTGTCCTTGCTGCCCTTGACTCGTTTGGTCACTCTTATGACTTTGTCTCAACCGATAACCTCTCAAGTATTGACTTCTCACCATACACTACGGTAATTCTCGGCATGGATGGAGGTCAGGCCGATGAGGCTGATATGGATCATCTTGCAGACCACATCGAGACAGGTGCCAAGCTGATTCTTTTAGGTGGGACGAATTACATCTCATTTGCACAGGGCCTGAATAACAACTTCATTAAAATAAACACAGCTGTTCGTTCCTGGCGAAAAGTGTCAGGTTCGCCAGACATTAAGGTGGTCAGTTCAACTGATTCACTTGCATCAGGACTTCCGTCAACATATAACTTCGCTAACGACAACGCTTCTTACTATATGGCGCGTATTACTGATTCTACTGCCAAGACTATCGTTGAAAATGGTGATGGTTATCCGTGTCTTGTAACCAAGGCAGTCGATGCAGGCGAATTGATCTTCTTTATCAATTCGCCAAATGAGGATTACTGGAGTGGCTCTGGCGATCTTGAGATACTCAAAACCATATTAAAAAACGCTCTTAGCATTAGTAATGTTACTGGCCGAGTAGTTGCTGATGATTTCCGGTGTCTGGGCAATATTCCAATATCCTCAATCCACTGGTGGGGTTCGTATCAAAGCTGGGATGGTGCTGAGCCGCCGCAGGATCAGCCGGTAGCCTGGCAAATCGCGTTCTGGTCAAATACGCCTGCCGATCTGGAAGGTGATACCTCGTTCAGTCGGCCAAACACGCTGTTATGGCAGGTCGAGGTGGCCGCTGATACGGTGAACGAGCAGAAGGTAGGAAGTGATCAATTCCCACAGAGACCTTCGGATACCTGCTTCGAATACTATGTCCAGCTCGACCCTGAGGAGTATTTCTGGCAGGATCCAAATGATGGGGATATATTCTGGATTAGTATTTCCGCGATCTACAGTGGCGATGCTCCTAGTAGCTACGTTTGGGGATGGAAGACTCGACCACAGCCCTGGATGGATTGTGCAGTTACCTTCAGCTTAGATGGTACGATAAGCCCAGGCAAGGTGCTTGATCCCCTTACGATAACTCCTATCAAGGACAGCGCGCTATGTGGAGAGCCTCAATGTTATGACATGGCCTTTGAGCTTGACACAGATCCAGATTACTTGAAATATGAACAACCATTTACTGGATTACGACAATGGTCACATTACGAGGATGAGGAATCCTTGGGCATAAATGTAAGTACTACGGAACAGGTGTTTAAGTACGTCCAAGAAGCACATCTATCCTCTCTGGCTATTGACGTTGATGCCACAAAGACTAACACAAGTGACACATGGCCGACTCAGATTCTCGCGGATGATTTCCCTTGCACGACGACCGGTCCGCTAACGAATATACGGGTTTGGGGTGCATGGTATAGTGATGTGATGCCGGATGGCGATCCGGAATCTGTGACATTTACGCTGAGCATTTATGAAGATATTCCTGCCAGCGAAAGCACGACAGGTTATAGTACGCCTGGAAGTCTATTATGGCGCAAAGATTTCAAAAAGGGACAGTTTACAGTAAGCGAGTATGAGGACTATCTATACTCAAGGTGGATGGTGCCATGCACTGTGCCTCAATACTACCAATCCGTTGTTGATAAGACTTGCTGGCAGTACGACTTCAACATAGACTCAGGCGTTGCGTTTAATCAGCAGGGGTCTCCGGGAAAACAGGTAATATATTGGCTGGCTGTTCAAGTTAAGCCAGAAACACAATCGACGGGGCGGGTGCGGTTTGGCTGGAAGTCAACGCGCTCAAGCTTAGCGTGGAATGATATCGCCGTCTGGGCCCAAGGTAGCCAACCGGCACCAAATAATTGGGGTACACTGAAAAACCCGCGAACTGGTGCGCGAATCGACCTGGCGTTCGCAGTTGGCACAGGACAGGCAACGAAGGAGCTGCAAATCAGTCGTCTTGTGGCGGACGATTGGCTCTGTGAGCAGCGTGATCCGATAACGGCAGTGGCATGGTGGGGCAGCTATATTGACTATGAGTTCGAAGCCTGTCAGTGTCAGCAGCAACCAAGTCCGACAAAGCCGGACTACTTCCTACTGTCGATTTGGACGGACGAGCCTTATCCAATCAGTACCCTTAGTCATCCAGGCCAAAAGATATGGGAGTACAAGGCCTATGATTATGACGAGGTAATGGTTGGCTATGACAAGTACCCGTTGTCCAGCGGCACCGATCTGGCCCATGAACCGGTGTTCCGTTATTCAGTGCGACTTCCTGAAGAAGACTGGTTCTGCCAGGAGGATGTCGATGAGGTCTATTGGTTCAGCGTGGTTGCAGTCTACGACGAGTCAACAGCCATTGAATATCCGTGGGGCTGGACGAATCATCCACATAACTTCGGTAACGGTGCGGTGTCGGGATACCGGGATCAGCAGAGTGAATGGACTTGGCAGCAGTTGCTCGACCAGACCGACGGTAGCGAGGATATGTCATTTGTGCTGTTTTCAGAGTCAGAGGAGTGTGTATATTAATCGTCTTTTCAAACGAACGTACGGTATGTTTGATTTTGAAGCAATCGAGGCAGGTCATTCGACCTGCCTCTTTTTTTTGCGCCGCTTTGAAGGAACCTTGTTAATAGAACTGGTGCTTTACAGGTTGCTTCTTGAGTTCGGTCACCGTCGGTAGAAGTAGGAATGATTCTACTGCCTCGGCTTTGGTGAATTTCGCTATGACCCGTTGTATGTCGCCCATACTGCGGCCATGCATCATTGCAAATAGATTATACGGCCAGCCTTCGAATGTTTGCCTTTCGTAACAATGACTTACTGCTGAAAGGTTAGCGAGTCTCTTGCCAGTTACTACGACTCTGTCCTGTGGCACTTTACATGCGAATAGTACGTTCGCAGTAAAACCCAACTTGCGATGGTCCACCACGCCAGCGATTCGCCGAATAACACCTTTATCCACAAGGTCGGTTATGATCTTCAAAACACCTTCTTCGTTCAGAATGTCACTGCGTATAAACTCAAATGGCTTGGCGACCAGAGCTAAATCATCCTGCAATTTCGAAAGAACTAATTTTTGATTTTTATTTAGCCGAACATTCCCATCCTGCGGAGCCTCACTGACATCCCGAAGCAATGCCTGTCCTTGGCTTTCAGCATCGAAACGAACATCAAGTTTGAAAACTTGCTTAACCGGCAGATTGTGAAAATCAATGCTGAGTTGTCCCGACAGGCTCAGCAGCGTGACCTCAATCTGCTCGGACGTCTCAGCTTGCAGCGTGAACCATAAATTGTAGTAATTGTTCCGCAAATAATTGTGCGAAACACCTTTTAGAGCGTTGATTGCTGCGACTACCTCCTTGATATTCTTCTGTGGCACATGTGCAGCAACCAGTGTGCTTGTTATGCCCAGCGCATAATAATTTACAATAGCAGAAATGCGCCGAATAACGCCGAGCCTGCTCAGTTCGCTTGCCTGCTTCAAGACCTGGCTTTCATTGCTATCCAAGGTCTTTGCTATCTCGGCGAACGGCCGCCGGCATATTGGCAAGCCACTTTGAAGCGCATTGCAGAGTTGTTTTTGAAATGAAGTTAAACGGATACTCAGTCTTTATCTCCTTTGTCTCGATAAATACAGACAGGGTCCGAAGCTAAATAATCACCACTGAGTGCATAGGCCCTTGCTCTGCAGCCTCCACACAAACCAAGATACTCACACGCGCCACAAAATCCCTTGTACAAAGATACATCGCGAATTTCCTTTAGAAATTCAGACTCCAGCCATATCTTTTCAAAGTCAAATCCATTTTCAATTAAATTACCTGCCGATATGTCAAGGAACCCACAGGTTTGGACGTCGCCACGATAGCTGATAAAGCCGAAGCCTCTGCCGCCCATACAGCCACTGACTTTGCCGAGCAGTTTTTTTGCTCTTGCCTGTTCGCATATCCGCGCAAACTGCGGCCCACAGGTCACCCGCACTTCGATCGTTGATTCGAGCTTCAAACGAAGCAGCTCATTGAGCAGGACCTCATACTGTATTGGGTCGAGAATCTCATCGGCTATTTCCTTACCCCTGCCGGTCGGTACCAAAATAAAGGCATCGAAGCAGTAGGCCCCCAGTCTTTTGGCCAATTCAATTATGCCGGTTACTTCGTCGATATTGATTTTGCAGATTGTGGAATTTATTTGAAAGCGCATGCCTGCTGACTGGGCGATGTCGGTTGCACGAATCACGGCGTCAAAAGCGCCATTTGCCTGCCTGAATTTGTCGTGTGTTTCTGCTGACGAGCCATCCAGCGAAAAGGATAAAGCAAGTATGCCAGCTTCTGTTAGCTTTGCGATGGAGTCTTTATCGATCAGGTATCCGCAGGTAGCCATCACCATCCGCAGACCGAGACCTCTACCATATTTGATAAGTTCGTAAATATCGGACCGTTCCATTGGCTCACCGCCGGTCAGGATTATCACGCACTTATTGAATCGTGCGATAGAAGCAAGAATCTTTTTGCACTGTTCGGCGGTCAGCTCTTCTTTATTTTCACTACCAGCCTGTGCCCTGCAGTGCTTACAGTTGAACTTGCACCGCCGGGTAACCTCGAAAGCTATAAGACGTGGTTTTTCCATAATATCGTTGTATTGTACAACAGCATACACATATCTTCGAGTGCGTATTTAGGTCTGATATTGCTTTGTAGAAAAGGTGTCATTTTGACCGTAGTGAGCGAAGCGAACGGAGCGGAGAAATCTGGATTCGCAACGCCATTGTATACAGATTTCTCGATTCGCTCCACTGCTTTCTTGCCTGCCGCCTCGACTCGCGTCGAGAGACGCGGAGGCAGGCGAAAGCAAGAAGGGCAGCTCGCTCTCCACAGTCCTATGGACTCCGCCGTAAGGCGTCCTGTGGACTTACGGAGGACACCTGTCGGCGGAGATGACAACCGTGTCCTTTTCTACAAGAGCAATCTGAAATATCATACGCTAAGACGTACACTTTGGGAAATTCCAGAAGGTGGACCGAAGGTGTTTACTATGGACGTTTCGGAGATAGTTGGCAATAAGGATTAATAAATACTTGCGCTGGCAAAAAAGTACGGCGCTTCAAATGTCCATGTGTTTGGCTTGGTGGTTTCAAGGCAAGTCTTATAACCGGTTAACTTATCTCTACTCATGTAGGTTTAGTAGAGAAATCAGCTTGATACGGGCTTAGGATTACAGTCTCACCGAATTATTGGATTTGTGCCTTTTTAGTGAGACAAGTCTGATCTGATGGTGGGACATTGTTGTTAATGCTCAGTACAGCCCTGATATGCTTGGCCCTCAAGAGCAATCATTGGCATCAACAAAAGCAAAGTCGCGGTCAACCCGGATCCATCTCTGCGATGGTATCCGATTCGACCGCGACACTGTGCCCAAAGCATCTCAATCTGAACTTACCTGCTGCCGCACGTCTACAGACGAAATCGCCTAAGAACTCTGAAAAACGTCTCGCCCTACAAGATGCCAGAGACGTGCGAACTTATGCAGGGGCATGCCTTCTTTGAAACAAGAACACAATAACACCTAGAGCGATCAGGCCAACGAGTCCATTGTCGCCCAGCATGTTAAGTAACACGGTCAGATTACCAATAATGCTGCCAAAGAAAGGCACGTTCTTGCCAAAAAGAATCTCAACAACGATCCCCAGCGCGACCAGCAGCAAAGCAATTTCGGTAATCTCACCAAGCCATCTCTTTGTCTCTTCCAGATAACGCATTTTTTGCTCTCCTATAAAAAAACCACAATCTTACTTAATGTGTATCATCTTACTCAACTCGGTTTATGCCTTGTAAAACTTTAGAAATATGAGCCCATGAACTTATTTAAAAAGCATATTAGTTAAGTCGATTGATTCACTTGGGAAGTTCAATATGCCGCATTTTCAGTACTGAAAACTTAGCCATATATCCCTCCGAGGGCCTGCCTGGCGCTATGACGTAGGACGATGAAAAAAACAAACAACTTGTCTATTTTTTATCCTTTAATCCTAATTTGTAGAGAATACGTTTTCACCTTCACCGCACAAAGATACCTCTATGGCTATTTATTCAGCCATTCTGCCAAGAGAAACGGCAGTTTATGAGTTTCGAGCAATAAGTCAGGCACAGAATGTTATTGGCAGGATAGAGCACAATTCCCTTGACTTTGCTGTTAAAATGGGATATTATGTAACTATGTTGAGTGAGAAGATTCTATTCATTTTGCGCCTGCTGCTCATCGCTGCGGTTTGGGCTTTTGTCTGGCGGCTTATACAGCCGAAGACCCAGGCGATGCGCATACTCAGAGCCGCTTTGCTTATACTCGCTCTTTTAACAGTACTGGCGGTTACGAGGGTGACAGGGTATTGATTGGAGAGAGGATTGGCTGTATAGCTTCGTCCAGGGACAAAGACTATTCGCCCAATAATTTTGCCACATCTTTAGCAGAATAAGTTATTATTATATCTGCGCCCGCACGCTTAATAGCAGTTAGCACTTCCAGCATTGCTGCCTCTTTATCCAATAAATTTGCATTAGCGGCGCAGGTGAGCATCATGTATTCGCCGCTTACGTTATAGGCGGCGATGGGACAATCGAAGCGGTCTTTAGCCCGGCGAATTATATCAAGATAACAAAGAGCCGGCTTGACCATTACAATATCGGCACCTTCATTGATATCAAGGGCGATCTCAGCCATTGCCTGGCTTGCATCAGCAGGATCCATCTGATATGTCTTACGATCCGCAAGAGCGGTTCCTGCAAAGGCAGAATCCGGCGCTGACTCAGCAGCATCCCTAAATGGCCCATAAAAGGCAGAAGCAAACTTGGCGGCGTACGACATAATAGCAACGTCTTCAAATCCGTTTTCTTCTAGTGCCTGGCGAATATATTTGACCCGGCCATCCATCATGTCGGAAGGTGCTACGATATCTGCTCCAGCCTGTGCGTGTGACAGAGATACCTTGGCTAACAACTCGCACGTTGCATCATTATCGATTTTGTTATTTTCTATCACGCCGCAATGACCATGCGAAGTATAAGCGCACAGACAGACATCAGTAATCACCAGTAACTCAGGTATATGTTTTTTGATTTCTTTTATCGAGCGCTGTACGATGCCATCCTCAGCCCATGCTTCAGAGCCTTTTTCATCTTTCTTTTCCGGTAGGCCGAATAGGAGCACGGCTGGTATGCCTAACGATACTATCTCTGCTGCTTCTTTTGCGACCGTATCAGGCGAGAAATGAAAACAGCCAGTCATAGATTTGATCGGTTCTTTAAGACCCTTGCCCGCACGGATAAATAGCGGGTAAACCAGATCATCAATACTCAAGCTCGTTTCGCGAACCAGTTTCCGCATGGAAGCGCTGCTTCGCAGCCTCCTTAATCTCGTTTTTGGAAAACCCATAAGATACTCCTTCGGAGAAATCCGAATATCGAAATCCGAAATTCGAAACAAATACGAAATTCAAATTTTCAAATGACTAAAACAAAGTTTTGAATTTTGTATTTTGGTCATTTGTATTTGTTTCGTGCTTCGATATTCGTATTTTGAATTTCTATTCTGTTATTTCTTCATCCGTAAGATAGCAAGACGGTTCATTAAGCCAGTTTTTATCATCTGCACTCTCAGCTAAAAATCTGTAGTTGCCTTTGCATAAGCTAAACCATTTGCATTTCAGACATCGCGGATCAGCGAAGCTATCTTTATTGCGCAGTTTGCTCAGCACCGGCTCTGTCGTATTTTCCCAGATCTGCTTGAAAGTTTTGTCTTTGATATTGCCAAGCGAATAATTCCGCCAGAATTGATCTGGGTATACATTACCATCCCAGCCTACGCACACAATATTTTCGCCAATTTTATTGCCGCCATTTGCAAGAAGAAGTTTTTTTGCCTGTGTGTAACGGGGATTGTTTTCCTGTCTCATCTTCATCAACAAGTACGGGCCATCTGCGTGGTTATCCACGGTAAGCACTTCATCGATCAGCTCTCTCTGGGCGAAGTCTTGTGTCTTTTCTATGATAATATCCAGAACCTTTCGTGTCTGCTCGGGTGGTGGTGTTTGGTTATTAAGCTGCCTTGCCCTGCCGATGCGAATTAAATGATAGAAGCAGAGCCTTCGCACATTTGCCGATTTTGCGATATCGAATGCAAGAGGTACCTGCTCAGCGTTAGCCTTAGTGATAGTAAAACGCAACCCTGTTTTTATCCCCGCTTTTTTGCAGTTGGCAATCCCTGTTAGAGCAGCCTTAAAGCAACCTTTAGCCTGTCGGAATTCGTCGTGGAAGCGCTCCGCTCCGTCAATGGATATGCCCACATAATCTACTCCAGATTTAATGAGTTTGTTAGATACCTCCAAGTCGATAAGTGTGCCGTTGGTAGAAAGGACTGTTCGCATACCACATCGCTTGGCCTCGGTCAGCAGCTCGAATATGTCATTCCGTAAAAGTGGCTCGCCGCCGCTGAACAATACCACCGGGCAATTAACCTCAGCAAGCTGAGCCAGCATCTGCTTGGCCTGGCAGGTTGAAAGCTCCGTATCTCGCTGCCAGGTCTCTGACCCGCTGTAGCAATGTAAACAATGCAGATTACACCTCTGCGTACAATTGTAGACCACCACCGGCCCATGAGCCTGTGGCTTATAAAATGAGTTAGAATTATGATATCGCAGTTCGTCCGATTGGCCTGATAAATCGCAGTAGAGTTTTGAGATATTTATCATTTGTAGGCCTGGGGCTTATAAATACGCTTCTATAGCGCTAAGTAATCCGTCGATAGTGTGTTCTTTCGCTGTCACATTTACTTTGACATCGAGTTTTCTTAGTTGCTCAGATGTTACCGGCCCAATCGATGCAATCCTAATCTTACTGCTATTTACAATTTCCCGTGGGATTTGTTCAAAAAAGGCCTGAACAGAAAAAGGACTTGCAAATGTCAACCAGTCGACTTGGCCTTTAGAAATCTTTTCTTCTAAGGGCTTTGTCGGGCACTTATTTGCCATAGCGGTGTAAATAGCGACGTTGTTGACTTTTGCCCCAGCCTGCTCTAAGAGCTCGATAAGCTTATCTGTTGCAAGCTCTGACCTTAATGCAAGAACATTTTTATTTTGTAGATTCGCACAGTTAATCAGTTGCAGGCCGAGTTCTTTTGAGGTGAAAACGCTCGGCACGAAGTCCGGCCTGATTCCAAATTCACTTAGCTTTTCTGACGTCTTAGGCCCGATCGCTGCGACCTTCGCTGAAGCAAAAACCCTTGCATCGTTACAAAGGCTGTGCAGAGCCTCAAAGAATATCTTTACCCCGTTGCTGCTGGTAAAGATTATCCAATCGTACTCGGCGATTTTAGTAAGTGCTCTTAAGAACTTATTTGAGTGCGTTAAAGGCCCGATTTTCATTGTTGTAAGTTCTATCGGATTTCCACCCCGAGCTATAATCTTTGCCGCGAACTCAGCGTTGCCTTGCTCATCTCGCGTCAGGATTATACTTTTGCCGAACAGAGGCTTTTTAATAAACCAGTTCAATCTGGCATCACTATTGGCAGCGGCACCAATGACTACTATTGCCGGCGGCTCGATTTTTTCTTGCTTGCAGGTGTCGCTTATCTGACTAAGCGGAGCCTTTACCACTCGCTGAGTTGGCAACGTCGCATCGGCAATCACTGCTGCTAACGTATCAGGGCTCATGCCATTTTCTATGAGTTGCTCAGTAACCGATGCGAGCTTACCCACAGCCATATAAAAGACTATCGTACCGGTGAATTTAGCAAGCAGGTTCCAGTCGATATTGCTTTGCTTCTTTTCTGGTGCCTCCTGGCCAGTAACAAAAACGACCTGTGAGCTGTATTCTCTGTCTGTGAGGATAATACCTGTATAATCCGCAGAAGCGACAGCCGCGGTCACACCTGGCACAATTTCAAAATCTACTCCTGCGTCAGTCAGGACTGTAATTTCTTCCAAGCATCTGCCGAATATGCAAGGGTCGCCGCCCTTTAGACGCACGACGATTTTTCCACTGGAAGCTTTTTCAAGCAATAACTTATTGATTTCCGGCTGGGTAAACAAACCGGTCCCATCGCGTTTTGGCACGCCAATAGTCTCAGCATCGCCGCGCGCAAATCTAAGTAAGGCAGGGTTCGCCAATCTATCGTAAATGATACAGTCGGCTAACGAGAGAACCTCCGCTCCACGAACAGTAATCAAATCCGCTCTGCCCGGCCCAGCACCAACAAGATATACAAAACCCTTATTCATAGCGTACAGCGGTTAGCGTATAGAGTTTAGTGTGAGGATATGGTACTACAGACAAGACGAGAACGCCATCGATTTTGCCGCGGCTCTATGAGAGTACCCGGAATGGAAGCAACGAGGTGCGAAACCAACTTGCAAATTTCCCAAAAACGCGGTATAATTATTAGTGAAGAAACAACGCAGAATAACAGCGGGGGGAAACGTAGCTGATTTGTCTTTCACACAGGAGACTGCTTTGCTATTTAGTATTGATTATTCGTGATTTTGATTGCTTTGGGCGTTCACTCAGGTTCTTGATTTGGAGGGTACAAATGTGGCAGTACTCGACGCCATAATTCAGTGGGCTCAGAATGACTTACCTGATTGGCAGGCTGACGCTGTCCGGCGGCTTCTCACCCAGGAGACATTGACCGAGACCGATAAAGACGAATTACTGGGCATCCTAAAAAGCAAACATGGACTGTGCGATGATGACAGTCTTCCTTTAGAAACACGCCCGCCGAAAAAAGGCGACATCTCTGGGGCTCCACAGGAAACTGCAAAGATATGTCTTCAAGAGATGACAAACCTTCGTAATGTGAATGCAGTACCTGATGATTCAACTCTCTCGTTTGGCCCTGTTGGCCTAACTCTGATTTACGGAGAAAACGCAGTTGGCAAATCAGGCTACGCACGTGTTCTCAAAAGAGCATGCAGCGCTAGGGACACGACGGAACGTATTCATCCGAATGTCTACAAGGAAGGACCCACGAGTGCTGCGAATGCACTCTTTAAGATTTCGATCGACGGCGATTCACAGCAACAAGTGGCGTGGGAAGATGGTAAGCCAGGCCCATACATTTTAGCCAATATTTGTGTGTTTGATTCGAAATGCGCCCGTATTATAGTAAATAAAAAGAACGAAGTCGTCTACCTACCTTATGGATCCGACGTCTTTCAAGGCTTAGTTAATTTGTTAAAAGAGTTTCACCAAAAGCTCGAACAGGAAAAATCCTCGCCCGGGAAACTGGAATATCTGGATATACCGGAAACAACTTCCTCGGGGCAATTCCTTACCCAGTTAAGCCATACTACTAAAACCGAGGATGTAGAACAACACACCCAATGGAATCCACAAGATGAACAGAAGCTCTCAGAACTAACAAGAACTCACGCAAGAGCGCAGGCAGAAGACCCTACCAAGCAGGCATTAAAACTCCGCAATGAAAAAGATAGAGTAAACGAGCTAAAAACTAAAATCAACCAAGTCGCGTCCTCGCTTTCGGCGGAAAAAGCCGATATTTTAACCAAACAGATTGGCGATTTTAGGGCCGCAAAAAAAGATTTCTTGATATCGTGCCAAACGTCTCTCGCCGATGAGCCATTACCAGGTGCTGGTGGAGTAGAATGGCAACAACTTTACCAAGCTGCCGAAGAATATTCCACAAAAGTAGCCTACAAAGATAAAGACTTCCCTCACACGGCTGAAGGTAGCGTTTGCGTTTTCTGTATGCAAGAGCTTTTAGACGACGCCAGAGAACGCCTAAACCGCTTTAGGAAATTCATGGAAAAGACCGCCAAGAAGAACCTTGATTCTGCGGAGACACTGCTTAAGGGGACGCTAATCGAGCTAGGAGAAATCGACATTCCTGACAGCAAATCATACAAAGACGCCCTCGATGACATTAAGGCTAGGGATAACGAGCTCGCGGAGTACATAGAAGATTATCTTCTTGCTATGGAGGCCCGTAAGATGAGTATGATTGCTGCCGGGACTAATCAAGAAATCCGCGATTTTACACCAATTCCACCGAGTCGCGCTGCAGACGTTGCTAAAATAGCTGATGCTCTTGAAGATGAAGCCGCCAGCATTGAGAAGACGGCTAATCTAGAGGAACTATCTGCTTTGATAACTCAGAAAGACGAACTTCAGGCCAAAAAGAACTTGTCTGAGAGGAAACAAGCAATTCTCAAGCACTTGGACGAACTAAGAACCAGAAATAAATACGATGCATGTTTAGAAGAGACAAGCTTTAAACACATAACGTATAAGTCAAAAAAAATCATCTCTGAATTTATAACCGATCGTCTCAAGGAATGTTTAGATTCGGAGTTAAAATACTTCGGCGTTGCTCTGGCCTTGGAATTGAAGTCCTCTGGCCTTGAGGGTGAAACAATTCACGAGCTAAAGCTTGCAGGCTGTCAACTCCCACCAAAGGCGACAATAAGTGATATCTTAAGCGAGGGTGAACAAAAGATAGTTGCTGTTTCAGCTTTCTTGGGTGAGTTAGCGGCGTGTGAACATATCTCACCCATTGTTCTCGATGACCCTGTTTGTTCTTTGGACCATAGATGGCGCAGAAAAGTTGCAACTCGTCTTGTTCGCGAAGCAAAATCATGCCAAGTGATCGTCTTCACTCACGATATCGTCTTCGCTCATGACATTATGGATGATGCTGCAAGAGAAGGAGTTCCTTTGCATGTACAATATATTTACCGAACGGCCGGTATTCCAGGCCATTCTGATAGCAGGCTACCGTGGGGCATAGGTTCTGTGGCTGACCGGATAGATGAACTCAAAAAACTTTATAATCAGGCCCAAACAATCCATGAGACTGCAACTGAGCATGAGTATTCAGAATTTGTCACTATTTTGTATTCTAAACTAAGGGCCACTTGGGAGAGAGCGGTTGAGGACGTTGCTTTCCTAAAAACTATCTTGCGCCATCGCGACCATATCAGTGTCAATATGAACTTCAAAAAGGTCTCTGTTTTAGATTTGCAGGATTGTGATGATCTGATAAACGCACATAAGAAATGTTGTGACATTACCGAAGCTCATGACCTTTCCAGAGCTAGAGGACCATCCTTACCCGACCCGACTGAAATCTTGAAAGATATAGAACGCCTTGAAAGTTGGATCACACGTATCAGACATAAGCAGAAAGCTCTAGGCCAAAGTAACTGAGATAACTCCAAGATGGAGATTCCCGCGTAAAAAGCGGGGCTAAAAATTTTGAGGTTGTAAGATTTTACTGCCCCCATCTTTGAGAAGCTCATCTGCAAGTTTAATAGCCATTTTATTAGCATTGGTGGTTGAGCCGGAGGTTTCCCTCTTAATAAAATTTCTTCCTTCTAAATCCGATATAAATGCGTAAATCTTTATTTTCTCATTAACAATCTCTGCAAAGGCCCCAACAGGAGCATGGCATCCACACTGCATTGTCACCAAAATCTGCCTCTCTGTGCAGGCGAGCATTCTTGCAATACCATCATCGATGGCGGTAACAAGTTCGGTTGTGGCGACATCGTCGGTTCTCGTCTGAACGGCTAATGCTCCCTGAGCCGGGGCTGGCAGAAATTGCCATGGGTCGAAACAAAAGGATATTCTTTTTCCCAATCCAAGCCTTTCCACGCCCGCTCGCGCCAGAACAATCGCGTCAACCTTGCCCTCATCCAGTAATCTGATCCGTGTCTGAACGTTGCCGCGGATAGGGACTAACCGAAGGTCTGGCCTAAGATGTCTTAACTGAGCAGTACGTCTAAGACTTGAGGTGCTGATCTTAGTTGAACTTTGCAACTGCTCAATCGAACGGATGCTTTCTTTGGTCAGCAAACAGTCCTCCGCATATTGTCTGTCGCAGACCGCTGCTATAGTCAGACCTTCTCGCTCTATTGTGGGCAGGTCCTTGAAACTGTGAACCGCCAAGTCCGCCTCGCCAGCCAGGAGTATATCTTCAACTTTCGAGGTAAAAAAGCCGCTTTCTTTGAGACTCCACAATGCCGTTCGCCTATCACGGTCGCCTCTGGTTGTTACTTCCTTAATCTGAATCTTTATTTCTGGATATTTCTCTTTTAGCGCCGAAATGACGATTTGAGTTTGAGCAATAGCGAGCCGGCCTGGCCGAGTTGCGACAGTAAGAATCCTTTTCATTGGCTGCCTTGATCTTCTGAAAAGAACATTTTGTTTATCAGGTCTACTGCCTGGAGTTGCTCTGCGTTTAGTTCCCTGCCACCATTCTTAATAAAACTAATTGGCGCGTGTAACAACTTTTTCACTAGGGATTCAGCAAAGTATTCCAGCTTATCTGCGCTGTCTGGGCCGAAATTCTTTGCATAGCGTCTCGCTTCGCTATGAGCCAGCCTTGTGCCTTTTTCAAGAAGTTTAGAAATCACCGGCACAACGTTTAGAGAGTCGTACCATCGCATAAACTCATCTGTAAATTCAGCAACGATTGCCTGAGCCTTTGGGATTTCAGTACTACGTTTTTTCCTGTTGACTTTTACCTGCTCATTAAGGTCGTCAATATTGATTAGCGTGGCACACTTGAATCGAGCGACTCTCGGCTCGACGTCTCTGGGTACTGCTATATCGATTATAAGCAGCGGTCTTTTTCTGCCGGTAAGGCTGGGTTTTGCCATTTCATACGTAACTACAGGTTTGTCGGCAGCGGTCGAGCTAATCAGCAAATCCACGTCAGCAAGTCTTTTTACTATATGCGGCAGGCCAATAACTTCGGCTTTATCAAAGGACGAGGCAATCGTGCGTGCCTTTGGTTTATTGCGGTTTGCTATGATAAGTTGCCTTAGTCCTGATTTTGTTAGATACCTTGCAACAAGCTCAGCGTTTTCGCCGGCACCGATTACCATAGCGGTGCTGCTTAATAAGTCTATTTTGTCCGTAGCCAACTCCACAGCAGCCAGAGCGATGGAAACCGCGCCGCAGTTGATGTTAGTGTGGGTGCGTACAGCTTTGCCTACCCGAAACGCACTATGAAAGAGCTTATGAAATATCAATTTGCTCGTCCGGCAGTCGGTTGACTCGCGATACGCAGTTTTTACCTGCGACAGGATTTGGTTTTCGCCAATCATTTGTGAATCAAGGCCCGCGGCAACTTCAAACAGGTGCCGAACCAAATCGACACCCGTAGTTTCGATACTGTATTTTCTCCAGGTGGTGACCGCGCCAGACTGTACACCTCGTATCAACTCTTCGATGAATTTCCTGCAATCAAAGGCCTTGTTAGCATAGAGATAAAACTCCAGTCGATTACAGGTATCGAGGATTACCGCTTCGCTGATTTGCTCCTCGGCGTGTACCTTTTTCAGTATGTGGCGCCTTTGCTCAGCGGTCAAAGCAACCCTCTCGCGGTGCTGTACCGGACAGTTGTGATAAGTCAGGCTATTTACTACGAGCTTCATTACCTCTAATCTCGTTTTTTATGGCGGTTAATTGCTATACAAGTGTAATCGATAAGAACGTAACTATCAAGACCTATCAGTTGACTGGCGACGCAGCGTGAGGCAGTGCCAAATATTCTTGCAAACACTTCTCATTGTGCCATAATTTCCTGCTGTAGTTCGCATATCCTTGTTTTGCGATAAGCAATTGCTATAGCAATTAAAGAAATAAACAGAGGCCAGGATGAGGAAGCTCAAACGGATGTTGATGTGGGCCGGTTTGGTCTTGATCCTGCTTCTTATATTCCTTTCGGTTTATGGTGCATTTATTGGCGCCGAGCGAGCCAGAGCCTTTTTCAATTCTCTGCCGTTGGCTGTATATTGGTCGGCCTTAACGCTGACGTTGATGGTGGGCATTATAGCATTCCGCAGACTGATTCGCGTGCCCGGCCTTTTGCTTATTCATCTTGGTTGTATCCTTGTTCTCGCTGGTGGTATTTGGGGTTCCGAGGCCGTAGATAAGCTTCGGGACAAAATTCTTTCAATAGACACGATTCGAGCGGGCCGAATGGCAATATTTGAAGGAGCTGTAGAAAATCGAGTCACATTACAGGGTAGCGATCAGGTAAAGCAATTGCCTTTTCACGTCAAACTCAAAGATTTCCGGCTGGAATACTACGAGCCGGGCAACCTGCTGATCCAAAGCAGGCAGGGCAAACACTGGAAGGTTCCTGCTGAGGTTGGGGCCAAATTCTCTCTGGGTGATGACATCGGTAAACTCAAAATCCTGAAAATCTTTGAGAACTTCAAAATCAAAATCGAGGGTGATGAACGCGTTGCCTACGATGCTGTTGGTCCTGGCTCGAATCCGGCTGTCGAGGTTCAAATCGAGCCTCCAGATGGTGAGGTGGCTACCAAGTATGTGTTTGAACGGTTCCCTGGTCGTGTTCATCCTGAGGATAAAATTGCGTTTCGATATGAAAGAGTTGTGCGCGAGTATATAAGCGAGCTGCAGATAACTCGGGATAACGAAGTTGTCGCTGAAAAGGATGTCCAGGTAAACGATCCGCTTCATTTCGGCGGGTACCATTTCTACCAAAACTCTTATGACGCTGAATCTGGCCGGTACACTATTCTAATGGTCGTTTCTGACACCGGCCTTAATCTTGTCTACGGTGGATACCTTATGCTTTGCGTTGGTGTTTTCTGGCATTTTTGGATAAGGCATTTATTTGTGTCTGTAAAAGCGAAGCTTGCATAGATGGAGATCAAATATACAATTCAGGGACTGCTTATTTATCTTGCTATCGCTGGATACATGCTGGCATTCGTCACTACCTTGCTGCGCCGTCCAAAGATGGGACATCTTCTATATTTAGTTGGCTTCGTGATTTCAGCCCTATCTTATGCTTACCGTTGGTACGACGTTCGCCATGTGCCATTGCAGAACCTTTTCGAGGTCTTCTTGTTTTTAGGAGCGTTTTCTTATCCGGTCTCGTGGTTCTGCAGGCGTTTTTTACGTATCGCCGGCCAGTGTGCTGACGTGCTTATAGCTGTGTTGGTGCTCGTCCCGGCTGGCTTTGTCTTTAGCGCAAAGGCTCAACAATTGCCGCCGGCCCTACAAAGCTGGCTATTTGCACCACATGTTGCTGTGTATATGCTCTCGTACATTTTCATGGCAAAGGCTACCGTCCAGGCTGGTGCTCAGTTAGTATGCATGACCTACAACAGCGATGAAAAGTTCATCTCAGCGGAAGAAGCAACGTACCGCATGGTTTGTGTCGGCTTTCCGTTGCTGACTCTCGGCCTGGTGCTCGGAAGTTGGTGGGGCAAGCTCGCATGGGGTGACTATTGGGGCTGGGACCCTAAAGAGTCCTGGTCTCTGGCCTCCTGGCTGGTCTACGTCGGATATTTGCACTTTCGTTATATGTTCGGCAAAAAACACTCGCGCATCAACAGCATCTGGGTCATCACAGGTATGGTAGTCATTGTGATAACCCTGTTATGGGTGAATCTAACTCGACTTTTCGCCGGCTTGCACAGCTACGCGACCTGACGTCATAAACATATACAAGCAGGCTAATTAAAGTAACATAGAGAAAACTGGCACATCTGTCCAATAGACTTTGCTTCATAAACAATCTATCATTGGCGCTGCGGTTGTATTACGATATAAATGTAAGCTCATCCAGATTCGGATGTAGGCATATTAGATAGTTGAGTTATATTCAGGAATGTTGAAAGGAGTGAGTACCGATGACCAGAAATGTATCAATAATCTTGCTTGTTTTATTGGCCTTATCTTTCGCAGGCTGTGCCGCCGAGCAGACGGCTAAAGCTGATGAGAAATTGCAGTACGTCGAGACAGAGACCGGCCGATGGCTCGTGCATGATATGAATCGGCCTGCACCGCCTGTGATTAAGCCGGGGATAGACTGCCAGCCCCCTTCCGATGCCATTGTGCTTTTCGACGGAAAAGACCTTTCAAAATGGACAGATACCAAAGGCCGGCCGGCAAGATGGCTCGTCCGAGATGGCTATGCTGAAGTAGTCAAAGACACCGGCTCCATTAAAACAAAGCAAGGCTTCGGCTCTTGCCAGTTGCACATCGAGTTTGCAACTCCTGAAGAAGTCAAAGGACACAGCCAGGAAAGAGGCAACAGTGGTGTATACCTTATGTCCAATTACGAGGTGCAAGTCCTCGACTCATACAATAACAAAACATATCCCGACGGCCAGTGCGCAGCTCTTTACGGCCGGGCCGTTCCTCTTGTAAATGCCTGCCGAAAGCCGGGCAAGTGGCAGTCATACGACATCATCTTCCACCGCCCAATTTTTAAGAGCGGTAAGGTAGTAAGAAAAGCCACCTTTACCGTACTGCATAATGGCGTCCTCGTCCACGACCACGTCCAGCTTGAAGGCACCACCGATTGGCGAGGCCCACATGCTGTTAGCCCATATCGTCCACACAGAGACAAACTACCCCTGATGCTCCAGGACCACGGTAATCCCGTCAGGTACCGAAACATCTGGATCCGTGAGCTAAGAGATTAACTAAGTAGGGTGGGCTTAAGCCCACCAACGGAAAAATGTTTTTGTTTTGGTGGGGCATCCATTCTCCTCCCCAAGGGATGCGAAGGATGAAAGCCCCACCCTACCACAAATGTAAGCTCCAAAAGACTTTTTTTCGCACACTACAGGTCTTAAAACCAACAAGGAAAGAATCAGTTGCGAATGGCCATCCCTTTTCTATAACATACCCTTAAGGTTCAGTTTGGGGCAGTTAAGGAGTGCAAGAAATGAGGCGTCTCAGATCGGCTATGCTGTACATGATTTCCTTTGTGCTTGTGACCGAAACATATTGCCTGGGTGCTGTGCAAGACCCGGTGGTTTGGGGTGAGCTTAAGAAATGGCACAAGGTCACGATTACTTTTGATGGGCCTCAAACCAGCGAGGATGGTAAGCTCAATCCGTTTCGAGACTATCGTTTGAACGTAATATTTACACAAGGCAAAAAGCGACGTGTCGTGCCTGGTTACTACGCAGCCGACGGCAACTCAGCCGAAACCAGTGCCATCAGCGGCAACAAATGGCGTGTGCATTTCGTGCCCGATGAAGTGGGCCGATGGGACTACGTAGCATCTTTTCGTACCGCACCTGGTGTGGTATTTAGCGAAGATATGAATGCGGGCTCTCCAACCGCTTTTAACGGCATCGCCGGTTCTTTTACAATCGGTTATACCGACAAAACTGGGCGAGATCATCGAGCCAAGGGACTACTCAAATACGTCGGCAAACGCTATTTGCAGTTTGCTGAGACCGGCGAATATTTCATTAAGGGTGGGGCTGACAGCCCTGAAAACTT